>SESA01000016.1_pt1 | contig 138469 bp, 106 predicted proteins | sample 3171451 | NCBI WGS metagenome assembly SESA01 (sample SAMN06051862, study PRJNA518727) | freshwater metagenome | biome: subpolar coniferous forest; feature: holomictic lake; material: water; isolation source: holomictic Lake 227, 8 m depth | place: Canada: near Kenora, Ontario | collected...
GACAACTCCTTTTGTTTGGAATGGTACATCCAACATTGAAATCGAGATCTGTCATGATTCTCCGGACTACATTTACGGAACCAATCATACCGTAAACGGAACCACACTGGCTGCTGGCGTATATCGCATCATTTATGCCTATACTGATACGGGAACAGGTTGTTCATTAACTCCTGCCCAGTACATCAGTTTAACCCGTGCGAACATTCGTATCTATCAGCCGGGCGGCACACTGTCAGGCACTGTTAAAAACCCCGCAGGTGTCCCCATTTCCGGAGCCACAGTTGCCGGCGGCGGCGGAACAGCCACCACCCTTGCCAATGGTACCTATTCTATGGCAGTTTATGGTGGAACAAATAACTTTACAGCTTCAGCTCCACCCAACTATCAAAATCAAACTTTAGCTGCTACAGTAACACCTAACGGAACCGCTACTCTTAATTTTACCCTGACACCGGTTCCCTGCCATTTGGTTGGTCAGATTACAAATGCAGCCAATGGCGCCCCCATCAACGGAGCAAAAATCGTTGTAAACGGACTGACTACCTATTCTATTCTTGGCGGAACATATGCACTGGACATTTTTCCGGGCGGTACTTTCACAGTCGCCATCTCGAAAGCCGGCTTCGGCGATTCGACCACGGTCGGTTATGTATTTACTCCTGCCCTTACAACCACAGTGAATGTTGCCATCAAGGAAACCACCAACAAACCCTCTACTCCGTTTGTTGCTGCCCTCAACGGCACACCGGCTACTCAGGTAGCCCTGAGCTGGGGTGTTCCCAAGGGATATTATGAACTCATCTATGATGATGGTATTCAAACATCTTCAACCGTATGGGAAGTGGAAGGTAACATGAACGCAGTTGCATTCACTCCATTGAATTATCCGGCAACGATCGTGGGAGGAAGCGTAAATATTGGTGCGGAAGGCGATTATCCTGCCGGAACACTGGTTGCCGACCTCGATCCGTTCCAGATTCAGATTTTTGACGGCACCGGCCCCGGTGGAACTCCCGGAGCAGCCGTAGGCGACCCTGTTGAAGTTCAGGCCACATCCTTCGGATGGAACACCTTTGTACTTCCCTCAACCGTTTGCCCAACAGGAAAATTCTTCCTGGCGATGGTACAGGGCGGTGCTCCACCTACAGCTGCCCGTTTGGCAGTTGACGCTGATAATTCTCAATTGCGCAGCTACAGCAAGTTCGTAACTGGCGGAGGTTCATGGTTACCGGCCGATGGCAACTTCATGATCCGCGCCCTCGTATATGGCATCGGCGGACCTGTGGATCTTCCTGCTTCTGTTACCGGATACCAGGTTTACCGCCTGTTGCAAACCCAGGAAGCTACCCCGGCCCTCTGGACCTCGGTTTCTACCCCGACTGGCACCAGCACTGTTGATAACAGCTGGCCCACATTGCCGGATGGCGCCTACCGTTGGGCTGTGAAAGCTCAGTATACCGGCAACCGCTGGTCAGGCTACACCTTCTCCAATGTACTTGGAAAGAACTGGACTGCAGCCGTTACTGTGAATGTTGGTTTGACCTGTACTGCCACCCCGCTGGCCGGTTCACTCGTTGTCTTAACGAACACAACCGCTGGTGTTGATTCAGTTTATACAGGCACAACTGGCCTTACCGGATCCGTCACCTTCCCGAAAGTTTGGAAAGGACCGTATCATATGGTTGTTAGCCGCATGGGGTATGACCTCTACAGTGCCAACGTTACCATTAATGCTGACCAGACCATTAATATCACCTTGATGCAGCAAACATTGGCTCCTCAGAACATGAGTGTTGATGGTGTAACCCTGCTTGCTACCTGGAGTCCTCCCACACCAATTACCTTCCAGTTTGCTGATGACTTCACCAGCGGTAGTTTTGCTACCAACGGATGGACCGCCATCGCCCCCTGGTATGTCAATGCTGCAGCCGGAAATCCTTCCCCATCAGCGGAGGTTCCCTGGACTGCCATGTTGGTTAACTACGACAACATCAACCTGACCAGCCGCAACATTATCGGTATTGGTGCCCCCGATTTCAAACTGAAATATGACATTTACCTCAACGACTTTGCCGGTGATGGTAATGAGCAGATGGAAGTTGAAATTCAGGCTGGTGGCGGAGCATGGGTTGGATTGAAACATTATGCCAACACGGGAAGCATTGCCTGGACAACTGAAACGTTGGATATCAGTGCGTACGCCAGTGCCACATTCAAAGTCCGTTTCCGTTGCCATGGTGCCGACATGTTCAACTTCAATTACTGGAATGTTGATAACGTGAAGGTTGTTTCTACTTTACCTGATCCGGGTGCCTGTATCCTTGCCTACAATGTATACCTTAACGGTACTCTTGATGGCGTTACTATGGACACCACCTATACCATTCCTTCAGCACACGTTTCTTATGGGACAAGTTATGACGCTTGCGTAAAGGCAGTTTATGGCAGCGGATATTCAGATCCTTCCTGCGATAACTTTACCGCCAAGTTCCTCTGTCCTCCGACACAGCTTGCCGGGATTGACCTGGAAAGCACCGCTTACCTGACCTGGAAAAAACCGAGTTGCAGTGGCTCAGGTCCTGCTCCTCAGTGGATTCGTTGGGATGATGGCACAAACGTTGACGCCATCGGTACGGGTGGAGCATTTTTGTTTGATATTGCTGCCCGTTGGGATGTTTCCCAAATCGCCGGTCTTGCCGGTGGTTCGGTTACGAAGATTGCTTTCTTCCCGGCTTCCAGTGGTACTGCTACCTATAAAGTTCGCGTATGGCAGGGTGCCAACGCAGCCAACCTGATCGTTGACCAGGCTGTTCCAAGTCCGGTAATCGGACAGTGGAATGAAATCACACTGAACACTCCTGCAGCCATCGATGTAACCAAGGAACTCTGGATCGGCGCCAATGTGAACGCCACTGCCGGATATCCCGCTGGTGTTGACGGTGGTCCTGCTATCGTAGGCTATGGCGATATGATTCAGGATGCTTCAACCCCCTGGGGATCAATGATGACCCTCTATGGTTTGAATTACAACTGGAACCTTGCTGCCTATATCGAAACAGTAAAGAGCCCGAACCAGGTTGTTATTCTGAAACAGGATAAAGTTGTATCGACCCAGAAGGGCCAGTTTGCAGTAAGCGGCGTGAAGAACACCAGCGATGGTGCAACCCAGGCCAATGCTACAAAAGCTCCTTTAGCCGGTCCGGTTTTACTTGGTTATAACATCAAACGTGATGGTGCCGTTATTGATTTTGTTGGCAGTCCCAGCACGCTCGAATATTACGATTATAACCTCGATCCGGGAACCTATACCTATGAAGTTACAGGATATTATGATGTAACTCCGTTTACTCCTTCGCATGACAATTCCCAGCCAGCCGGCCCGGTTGATGTAACCATCGATTATGGTCGTCCACTGCCGTTCTATGAGCCTTGGGATATGGGTACTTTCAGTTTCAATGACTGGACCCCGACAGGCGATTGGGTAGTTACCGCTGGTTTTGGAAATCCTGCTCCTTCAGCTGATTTCTCCGGCTTAACCCTCGATTTGACAAATTATGCCAACAGCATGGAATCCCCGACTTTAAGCGCAGCTCCTTATACCTGTGCTAAAATCTGGTGTGACTTTGATCTGAAGCTCATCAACCGCAACAATACCGGAACTGAATACCTCACAGTTGAAGTATTCAAGAATGGTACATGGTCAAAGGCTGGTGAATTTGCCAATACCGCTTCCATCGATTGGACTTCACAGCATGTAGAACTGAAATCACTGTTAGGCAAAGCATTCAAAGTGCGTTTCAAAGCCAATGGTGCCAGCTCACAGAATATTTTACACTGGTATGTTGACAATATCAATGTATATGCTGTTTGTACACCTCCGACTGCACTGGTTAATACCGACGTGAAGGACAATGACGTTTATTTGTCATGGACTGCACCAAACTGCAACCAGGGTCCTGAACCTACCTGGATTACCTGGGATGACGGAACAAACCTTGACGCTATTGGTTTAACTGCCGGCGGCACTTTCAATGTTGCTGCTAAATGGGATGCCTCTATGCTCACCGCTTTTGAAGGTGGTGCTGTTACCAAGATCAAATTTTGGCCGAACGACGACGCCACCTATATCCTCAGGGTATGGAATGACGATGCCGGAGCAACCGTGATCTATGAACAACCCGTTACACCTACCATCGGTGACTGGAATGAGATTACACTTACAACTCCTCCTTCCATTGATATTAGCAAGGCCCTCTGGGTTGGTTACAATGTAACTCACGGAGCTGGCTCTTATCCTGCTGGTTGCGACCCAGGACCGAACGTAGCCGGTTACGGCATGCTCGCCGACCTTGGTGCCGGCTGGGAAGATCTGAACGCTTACTTCGATTACAACTGGGATATTGAAGTCCTGATTGGATCCGGAAAAAGCCACCAGAAATCTGTTGCTTTGGTACAGAAACCCATCGTGAACGAGAATCATCAGATTGCAGCCAGTGGCAAACTCAATACAAACAGTACTGTATCGAGCCACACTCCTTCTGCTCCTTTGGCCTCCTCACTGCAGGGTTACAATGTATACCGCAGCGATGACAACAAGGTTACCTACAACAAGGTTAACACTGCTGTTGTTCCTGGTACTACCTATACCGACATGAACGTGACTTACGCTAAGCATTATTACTATGTAACCTCCGTGTTTACAGAATGTAATTCTGATTCTTCAAATGTGGTTTTGGCTGATGTAATTGTTGGGATTGATCCAATCAGCAATGTTGGTGGTATCTCCATCTACCCGAATCCTGCATCTGATATTGTAAACGTGAAGAGCGATAACAACATCACCCGCATCGATGTGATGAACTTTGTTGGTCAGACCGTTTACGCTAACAGCGATGTTACTGCGAAGACCTCTAAAATCAATGTTTCTTCATTCACCGCCGGCGTTTACTTTGTGAAGGTTACAACTTCCGAAGGTGTCCGCACAGTGAAGATCACTGTAACCCACTAATCCTTAACAGGATATTCCCTGAAGGGGCTGGCCATTTGGCCAGCCCTTTTCTTTTTGTCACGCGTCACGCGTCACACGTCACGTTTTTCTCCCGTTTCATTCCTATCTTTGCACCCGCTATGATCTCAATCAACAACCTCTCCATCCAGTTCGGCGGTGAATCGCTTTTCGACCACGTTTCCTTCATCATCAATGACAAGGACCGGATTGGCCTTGTAGGTAAAAACGGAGCCGGGAAATCAACCCTGCTGAAAATAATCAAGGGACTCCAGCGGGCCGATGAAGGAGAGGTGATCCTGCCCGATGGATACTCTGTGGGTTATCTTCCCCAGGAAATGGATATCCAGAGCGCCGGAAGTGTGATTGAAGAGGCCATGAATGCATTTACCGAGGTGGTGCACCTGGAGCAAAAGATCACCGGATATGAGAAACAGATTGGCGAACGAACAGATTATGAAACTGAAAGTTATCACAAGCTGATCAGGAAGCATTCGGAGGCCATTGAACGGTACCACATGATCGGGGGGCAGGCTGTTCATGTCAATATCGAAAAGGTGCTGACAGGGCTTGGATTTGAGCGTGAAGAGTTCGACCGTAAGTTGTCAACCTTCAGCAGTGGATGGCAGATGCGTGTTGAAATCGCCAAGATCCTGCTTCAGCAGCATGACGTGATACTGCTGGATGAACCTACAAACCACCTGGATATCGATTCCATCCAATGGCTCGAGGAATTTCTCGCCGGTTTCAAGGGAGCCGTGGTACTGGTGTCGCATGATCGGGCTTTCCTGGATAATGTGACCAGGCGGTCGATCGAAATCTCACAGGGAAAAATTTATGATTATAAGGCAAACTACTCTGAATATGTCCTGATGCGCGAAGAGCGTATGGAAAGCCAGCTGGCCACCTATAACAACCAGCAACGCCAGATACGTCAGATCGAACGGTTTGTTGAACGGTTCAGGTCCAAGTCAACCAAGGCCAAACAGGTGCAGTCACGCATCAAGCTGCTTGAAAAGATCGACCTCGTCGAGGTAGATATGATGGATGAATCGGGGATCCGGTTCAGGTTTCCGCCGGCACCCCATTCGGGGAAGATCATTCTGGAGGGGAAAAAGGTGAACAAGGATTATCCGCAGCGCCGCGTACTCAATGACCTGACCTTCTCCGTGATTAAAAATGACCGGATTGCCTTTGTCGGGAAGAACGGGGAGGGAAAAACCACCCTGTCAAAAGTGCTGACCGGGCAGGTTGATTTTACCGGTGATTTGAAATTCGGGCACAATGTGGTCATTGGTTACTATGCGCAGAACCAGAGCGACTATCTTGATCCGGACAAGACGGTATTTCAAACCATTGATGAAATAGCGGTTGGCGATATCCGTCCGAGGATCAAAGGTATCCTTGGCGGGTTTTTATTCAGCGGCGACGACATTGATAAAAAGGTGAAGGTGCTTTCGGGAGGGGAGAAGTCGAGACTTTCCCTGGCTAAACTCCTGCTCACCCCGGCAAACCTGCTCATCCTGGATGAACCGACCAACCACCTCGACATGCATTCAAAGGATGTGCTGAAGAGCGCCCTGCTGCAGTACAATGGCACCCTGATCATCGTATCGCACGACCGCGATTTCCTGCAGGGGCTCACCAACCGCGTTTTCGAATTCAGGCATGGCACGATGAAGGAGTACATTGGTGACATTTACGATTTTCTTGAACAAAGGAGGTTGCGGACCTTGAGCGAGCTCGAAGCAACCCAGAAGAAAGCAGCAGCCCTCGCATCCGAAGATACAGTTTCACAAAACAAGGTCAATTGGGAAAAGCGAAAGGAGAATGAAAAGGAGATCAGGAAAGTGAAAACCCTGATTGGAAAGTGCGAAGCGGAGATTGAGCAGATGGAGGCCCAGCTGAAGATAAAGGAGGGGATGATGGCTGCGCCTGAAAAATACCAGAAGGAGATCCAGAATGGCAGCCTCTATTCAGGTTATGAAGAGGTTAAACGTGATCTGGCGCGTGAGATGAAGCGGTGGGAAGAGCTCAACTACGAGCTGGACATCCTTGAAGGATAGGACGATTACGAATGACGAATGACGAATTAGCGTTCTCTTCCCAGCATTTCCCGCATCAGGCCTGTCATCTCGGCTGTTGCATCAGTCTTTAACGGGATCGACCTAAAAATTTCCATCGCCTTTTGATGGTGAACCCCGATCTGATGCCGGGTGATTTCATCAATTTCCAGCTGCCTGTAGATGTCGATGATTCCTGCTATTTTTTTACCATTGTCAATTTCCGTGTCGAAGAAGTAATTGGTGAGATGGATGCGCCTGTCGCCTCTGGCCAATTCAAACGCCTTGATATACAGGAAGGTCTTTTTATTGGTCGCAATGTCGCCGCCGATGGCTTTCCCAAATTTACTGGAATCTCCAAAGGCATCGAGGTAATCGTCCTGAAGCTGAAATGCCAAACCCAGCTCAATTCCGAAATCGTATATTTTTTCAGCGTACAGGGGATCGGCTTTGGCGAGGATGGCTCCCAGTTTGAGACTGCAGGCAATCAGTACCGCGGTTTTCAGCCGGATCATCAGCATGTAATCATCGATGGTGACATCCTTCTGTGTTTCAAAATCCATGTCGTACTGCTGCCCCTCACAAACTTTCCGGGCCGTGTCGTTAAAAAGATCAAGCACCATGGGTAACAGTTCCGGATCTGTTTTTGCCACATATTCATATGCCAGGACAAACATGGTGTCGCCCGACAGGATGGCCGCATTGGTTCCCCATTTTTGATGCACGGTGTCCCTGCCGCGCCGCAAAGGGGCATTGTCCATGATATCATCATGCAGCAGGGTGAAATTGTGAAAAATCTCCACGCCCATCGCCGGGAAAATGGCCCTGTCGGGATCACCCCCGAACAGATCACAGGACATCAGCACCAGCAACGGACGAAGACGCTTCCCGCCCTGATCGAGGGTATAGGAAATGGGCGCATACAATCGCAAGGGCTCATGCCCAAAGCCGGTTTTGGAAAAGGCCTCGCTGATGCTGTGCTGGAGTGATTGAAGGGATCGCATTTTAATCTGTCAGGTTGATCAGGTATTGTCCGTAGCCGCTTTTAAGCAGCGGCTGTGCTATTTTGTTTAACTGTTCACGGTTGATGAACTTCATGCGATAGGCGATCTCTTCGATACATCCGATCTTAAGACCCTGGCGGTTCTGAACCACCTCCACAAACTGGGATGCCTGCAAAAGGGATTCGAAGGTGCCGGTATCCAGCCAGGCAATGCCACGGCTTAACACACCCACCTTAAGTTTCCCCTGTTCGAGGTACCACCGGTTCACGTCGGTGATCTCGTATTCGCCACGGGCACTGGGCTTCATATTTTTTGCCACTTCAATCACGGTGTTGTCGTAGAAATACAACCCGGGAACAGCAAAATTCGATTTGGGTTTAAGGGGTTTTTCTTCGATGGACAGGGCTTTGAAGTTGTGATCAAAATCCACCACGCCATAGCGCTCCGGATCGTTCACATGATAGGCAAAAACAACACCTCCCTGCGGATCATTGTTTTCCTGAACCAATTGGGACAGCCCGTTTCCAAAGAAAATATTATCTCCGAGAACCAGGGCCACCTTATCCCGGCCAATGAAGGGTGCCCCGATCACAAAGGCCTGGGCGAGACCGTTGGGAACGGCCTGTTCAGCATAGGAAAAGGAACATCCCAGCGATTGGCCATCTCCTAACAGTTGTTTAAAATGAGGCAGGTCATGCGGGGTGGATATGATGAGGATTTCATTGATCCCGGCCATCATCAGGACGGAGAGCGGGTAGTAGATCATTGGTTTATCGTAGATCGGCATCAGTTGCTTGCTCACTGCGAGCGTCAACGGATGAAGCCTTGTTCCGGCACCGCCTGCTAAAATAATTCCCTTCATGGTCTTTTTATTAGTGGTATATATTCCTGTCAAATTGGTTCTAGTGTGATCCGGTTTCCCGGTATCTATTTTTTTTCTTCAAGGTCGATGTCGGCATGGTCTTCATAAATATCCATCAGTGGTTCTTCAAAAGCCTTGGTGGTGCTCCATTTATCCAGCGTCAGGAGGAGCGAGGGCAGAACAAGCATGTTGAGTAATCCGGCCACCAGCAAGGTAAAAGAGATCAGGAACCCCAGTGCCTGTGTGCCGCCGAAAGTTGAAAAGATAAATATGGCAAATCCAAAAAAGAGGATGGTGGATGAATAGATCATGCTGTACCCGGTTTCTTTCAATGCTGAAATAACGGATGAAGGGATATTATGCCCGGTCTGCTTCAATTGCAACCGGTATCGTGACAGGAACTGAATGGAATTGTCAACTGAAATGCCCAGGGCAATGCTGAAGATCAGGATGGTAGATGGTTTTATCGGGATCCCGGTGAACCCCATCAGGGCGGCTGTCATCAGCTGGGGGATCAGGTTTGGGATCAGCGAAATCAGGATCATACGCCAGGAGCTGAAGAGGAAGGCAAGGAGCGCCGCGATAACCACCACGGCGAGCGCAATGCTCTCCCATAGATTCCGGATCAGGAATTGGGAGCCTTTTAAAAACACAACGCTGGTTCCCGTAATCGTGACATTGTATTTTGCCGGGTTGAAGATGGAATCAATCTTGGGTTTAAGACTTTGCTGAATGCTGTCGATCTTTTTGATGCCGACATTGGCCATCTGGATGCTGATGCGGGTGACCTGGTAGTTCGAATCGATGAAATTGTTGAGGATCGAACGTTTTTTTGATTTAAATGAAGGAATATACCCGGCCATAAAGGTCAGCTCATTGGAACTGGGAAGCGAGTAATATTGCGTATCTCCTGCATAAAAAGCCTGCCGGGCTGTTTTGATCACCTCAACGAGCGACAAGGCCTTCGATAACTCTTTATAACATTTCAGGCTATCCTGGAGGCGGTCAATTTTCTTCAGGGTAGCCAGGTTCATCACCCCTTTTTTCTTCTTCGTGTCGACGATAATTTCCAAAGGCATGATGCCCTTGAAATGTTTTTCGAAAAAGAGCATATCCTTGTAAACGGGATCCCGCTTGGAGATGTCATCAACGATCGTTCCGCTTGTCTTCAGCCTGAACACACCGATCACACCGATAAAAATCAGGATGCCCATGGTAAGATAAATCTGGTTGCGGCGGTTCTGGACATAAAATACTGCCTTGTCAATCAATGATTTGGCAAGACTTTCTTCTATGTGCTTCGTGTATTTTCCACGGGGAGGAGGGAGAAAGCTGAAGAAAATCGGCACCATGGTCAGGGAGAGGGCATAGATAATCATGATGCTGATGGCGGCAACCATGCCAAATTCGACCAGGAGTTTGTTGTTCGTGATGGTGAAAGCAGCGAAACCCGCAGCGGTGGCTGCATTGGTGAGCAGGTTGGCCACTCCGATCCGCTGGATCACCCGCGTCAGCGCCTTCGCCTGGTTGTGGTGGTGGCTGTATTCGTAATGGTATTTATTCAGGATAAAAATACAGTTTTCAACGGCGATGACAATGACCAGGGGCGGGATGATGGAGGTTAACATGGTGATTTTGTACCCGAAAAGCCCCATCAGGCCGAGAGCCCACAGCACACTGATCATCACGATGACCATTGGAAATATCACCGCTTTGGATGATCTGAAAAAGATGAAAAGGAAAAGTGCCGAAATCAGCAAGGCAAGCAGAACAAATAATTTCAGCTCAGACAGGAGCTTTTTGGCAATCAGGGTGTTTATGTAAGGCAGTCCTGAATAATGCGCTTCAATCTGCGACCTGGCCGAGAAACGATCCACCATGGCTTTGATATCGGCGACGAGCCTGTCCCGTTCCTTCGAATAGATGGTGTTTTTATCGAGGGTCAGAGCGAAAAGATAGGCAGATGTTGACCTGTTGTAAATCAGTCCTTCATAGAAAGGAAGGGAATGGATCAGTGTTTGGATCGAATCAAGGGCAGTTTGGGTAAGCGGTCTGGACGGTGAAATGGGGAGGAACTCAAACTTCTTCAGTGAATCATTCTTGACCAGGTTATACAACCGGGTAACAGACATGATGGCCGAAACGCCTTTGATGTTTTTTAAGGAATCGGTGAGATCATACACCGCATTAAAATTTGAAAGCCGGAAAAAATTCGGTTCCACAATGCCAATGAACATCACGGTGCCATCCTGGCCAAACTGCTTGATGAACTTCTGATAGGTGATAGAGGTCGAGTCGGTGGCCGGAAGAATGCTGGCACTCTGATACTGGATTTTGACCTTGGTCGCCTGGTAGCCCATAAAGGCCGTCATCAGTGCAATTACAATAAGTATCAGGATCCTGTTACGTAAGATGGTTCTAACCAGAAGATTCCACACAATCAGAGAATTTGGATTGCAAATTTAACAAATCATTCGTAGAATTTAAGAATCTCAGGTATCTTTGTAAAAGTAACAAGGTATCAAAGAGACAAAGCGCTTTTACCTATTACCCTGTTACCCTGTCACCCTATTACCCTGTTACCCTGTCACCCTGTTACTATGGCGCATAAAATTCTCTTCATTGACTCCGTTCATCCGCTCATCCGCGAGGAGCTGACCGGTATGGGATTTCACTGTGATTTTTTTCCGGGCCATGGCAGGGCGGAATTTTTATCCATCGCCGATCAATATACCGGGATCATCATCCGCAGCAAAATAACACTGGACAGGGAATTTCTCGACAAAGCTTCAATGCTTAAATTTATTGGCCGGGTGGGTGCCGGGATGGAAAGCATAGATGTGGACTATGCCCAAAGCAGGGGGATCCGGTGCCTGAATTCCCCGGAAGGGAATCGGGATGCGGTGGGCGAGCATGCGCTCGGCATGCTGCTTTCTTTAATGAACAACCTGAACAGGGCCGACCGGCAGGTGAGGAAGGGGGTGTGGAACAGGGAGGGCAACCGCGGAACAGAGATCAAGGGAAAAACAGTGGGAATTATCGGCTATGGAAACATGGGGGGGGCTTTTGCACAACGACTGAAAGGGTTTGACGCCCAGGTGATTTCCTATGATAAATATAAAACAGGCTATGCTGATGGCAATACCAGGGAAACATCCCTTGAGGAAATATTCAGGGAGAGTGATATCCTGAGCCTTCACGTTCCGTTGACCCCGGAGACCACTTTTATGGTGGACGATGCATTCTTAAAGAAATTCCGGAAAAGCATCTGGCTGATCAACACCTCGAGGGGACCGGTTTTAAAAACGGCGGACCTGGTGAAAAATATCAATGAAGGCAAGGTAATGGGAGCTGCACTTGATGTACTGGAATATGAGGATACTTCATTTGAGCAGATCTCCGGGAAAATGCCGGAAGAACTTGAGTTCCTGCTCGGCTCTGACCGGGTAATTCTAACTCCCCATATCGCCGGATGGACGCAGGAGTCCAATATCAGGCTTGCCACGGTCCTGGTTGAAAAGATCAGGGACCTCCTGGAGACTGACCTTAAACGCTGACCTTTTACCCGGCATCATCGGCTGGTTCCAAAAAAAATGTAATTTTGCACCCGCAAATCAAACCTGAAATTAAGTGGCCGCAGGAACCACTTGATACAATCCTGGATTTCGAATATGGCCTGAAAACCGATCATTCATATCAAATTAATAAAGATGAAATACGAAAATAAACTGTTCAAAGGCAAAACCCTTGCAATTTTATCCGGGGGAGGCGATACCCCGGCCATCAACTCAAGCATCGAAGCCATTAGAAATCGTGCATCACTGCTTGGTTTTAAGGTATATGGTGTCCTGCAGGGCTGGAAAGGCCTTTTGGGCGACGGCGACATCGTTGACCTCACCCATCAGCCTTACGACGGTTATTATGGGGGAACAGCCTTACGTTCAAGCCGCACCAACCCGTTCCCTTCTAAAAAAAATCCGGAAAGCCGCGTTCCACAGGTGTTACGGAATTTTGAACGATATAAGATCGATGTGCTCGTTACCATCGGGGGCGACGATACGAACGGGGCTGCCAAGCGCCTGTTTGAAACAGAAGGTATTCCCGTGATCGGGTTTCCAAAAACGATCGACAATGATCTGCGTACCCGGACCATCCACCATTACAATGGAAAAGACATTGAAGCCGTCATGTGCCCCGGATTTCCTTCGGCAGCCCAATCGATGATGGAATTCACCGCCAACCTCAGAACTACAGCCGAATCACATTCCAGGATCCTGGTTATGGAGGTCATGGGCCGCGATGCAGGATGGTTGACCGGTACAGCCATTTTTGGCGGTGCTTCCCTGGGGCTAATTCCTGAATTTGAAATCACAAAAGAGCGCAAGGAGGTGTTTTTCGAAACAGTAAAGGAGGCATACATGCATTCGAAAAAGAGGTGCCTGGTCATCCCGGTTTCTGAAGGCACCCGCTGGTTTGATGAAAAGACCGGCAAGGTTGATGTGGTATATGCAAGTTCGGAGCTGGATGAATACGGGCATCCCAGGTTTGGCGGGGTGAGCGGGGTAATTGCTTCAGAGATCAGCAGCCGTTTGGGAATGGAAGCCCGCGCCCAGATCTCCGGGTATTATCCGCGTTCCGGACATTGCCGGCACTACGACCGCCGGTTAACCGCTACCCTGGCCGATAAGGTGGTCGATCTGCTGCTTCGTGAAGAATACGGCCAGATGCCGGTAATGAAAAAAATTGTGACCAACGTCGAATTGGAAGAATTCAACACCACATCGATTGATATGGGCGCCGTAGGGAACAAACCTTTATCTGAAGATTACTACGATATCAGCAAGTTTGCATTTACCGATGCCTACCATGATTTCCTTGGTAAAATTCTTGGAAAACCCGGATTCGATGAATTCCGGTACGACTTCCCCGTGGTGATACCCTGATTTGGAATGACGAGTGACGAATGATAGAGTAATTTACGATTTACGATTTTTTCGTCACGCGTCACGCGTCACGTGTCACGTTTTTATTCCCTTTTCCAAAACAACCTGCAACGTATTCCTGCTCCGGAGTTCCATCAGGATTTTTCTGCCCCGGATGATCTTGCTGACAGCCTCGTCGTTGTAATGCCGGATGGTAAACAATTCCAGCCCTTCGTTGTACCGGGTTTCATAGTCCTTGTGCAGGAATGAGATAAGCGGCTGGATTTTCAGCGGATCAGCATCCACGCAGATCGAAAAACTGATCGCGGAATTTTGCATGATGTTGACCTTAACCCTGAAATCGGAAAGAATTTTGAAAATCTCACTCAGGTTTTCCTCCAGGATAAAGGAGAAATCCCGGGGAGAAACGGAGATGAGCACCTGGTTCTGTTTCCTGATAAAGAAAGGGGTCTGTATTTTCCATTCTTTAAGATTCTCAATAGAGGTTCCCTCCTGGTCGGGATTCAGAAACGACTTTACCTTGAGCGTGATGTTGGCGTTTTCGAGTGGTTTAATGGTCTTGGGATGGATCACGCTGGCGCCGTAATAGGCCAGCTCAATGGCTTCGCGGTAGGAGAGCGTCTCAAGCCTTACGGCATCATTCATCCATTTCGGATCGGCATTCATCACACCCGGCACATCCTTCCAGATGGTCATCTCCTTTGCCTGCAGAATATAGGCAAAAATAGCTGCAGAAAAATCGGAGCCTTCACGGCCCAGGGTGGTGGTGTTCCCGCCCGGATCGCTGGCAATGAATCCCTGCGTTACGACAATGGTTCCGGATTCAGGATCCATGTCAAAATAGCCGGGAATGCGTTGCTGGATAAGTTGCCCGGTCGCAGCCCAATTCACGCGCGCATCACGGTAGGAGGAATCGGTTTTTATCAGATCCCGCACATCCATCAGGTTTGAATGGATCCCCTGTAAAACCAGGTAGTGATGAAGGATGGAGGAAGAGATCAACTCGCCGTAGCCGACAATCTGGTCGTATTCAAAGTCAAACCCTGATCGTTGCTGGGTGAACAGGTGCCCCTTGCGTATATATCCCCTCAGCTGGTTGAAAAGTGAACCAACCTCCCCGAATACCACATGATCTTTGTCAGTAAACAACTCCTCCAAAATGGTAAAGTGGTAGTCCCACACCTTCTGAAAGGAGTCGACCACGGCGACCGGATCGTTGTCCATGTAATTTTTAAGAACCACCTCCAGGGCATTGGTTGTTTTACCCATGGCCGAAACCACCACCACCAAGGGCCCGGAACTGAATTTCTTCACAATGGAAGCAACATTTTTTATCCCGGAAGCGCTGTCTACCGATGCACCGCCAAATTTGAATATGTTGATGTACATGCCGCAAATGTAAAGAAAAAGAGAGATTTAATTCGCCGGAAATGTCTATTTTTGTTCTCTCAAACCCAACCGCCATGAAATTCAAAACCCTCACCGAGTTTATTATCGAAAAACAGGCTGATTACCCGCAGGCATCAGGCGAACTTTCGCGGTTACTCAACGATATCGGTATTGCTGCCAAATTCGTAAACCGCGAAGTAAACCGGGCCGGACTTGGCGATGTGATGGGATACGCAGGTGAAGTGAACGTGCAGGGCGAGGACCAGAAAAAACTGGATGTTTATGCCAATGACCAGTTCATCGCCGCTTTGAAATCAGGAGGACAATGCTGTGCCATCGGCTCGGAGGAAAATGAGGACATCATTATCCTCGACAGCGATATCTCGAAACATGGAAAATATGTGGTTGCCATCGATCCTCTGGATGGTTCCTCCAACATCGAATCGAATGTTTCCATTGGTACGTTGTTTTCAATTTACCGCCGCCGAACAGTTCGCGGATCGGCCCAACTCGAGGATTTTTTGCAGCCGGGCCGCAACCTGGTGGCTGCCGGCTATGTGATCTACGGATCTTCGACCATGCTGGTTTATACGACCGGATACGGGGTCAACGGTTTTACGCTGGATCCCTCGGTCGGATTATTCATCCTGAGTCATCCTGATATCAAGTATCCTGAAGTGGGAACAATTTATTCCATCAATGAAGCCAACTATTTCTCCTTCCCGGAGGGGGTAAGGCAGTACATTCATTATTGCCAGGAAGAGGATGATTCCTCGCACAGACCCTATTCAACACGGTATATCGGCTCGATGGTGGCGGATGTGCACCGGAACATGGTCAGGGGAGGCATTTTCCTTTATCCCGGCACGACCAAAAATAAAAAAGGTAAACTTCGTTTGATATATGAATGCAACCCGGTTGCATTCCTTGCTGAACAGGCCGGGGGCAAAGCATCCGACGGATTCCGCCGTATCCTCGACATCCAGCCCGGCTCACTGCACGAGCGCTCACCTTTGTTTGTCGGACCAACCTATATGGTCGAACAGGCAGAAAAATTGATGCTGGAACATTCACCTGATTTTAAAATCGATTAGGTATCGATTGAAACCCTCAGATCTTTTATCGTTTTACAAAGAAAATCCCCTGGTTCAGGAGATTGCCGGGCATTTTACGGAATCGAAACCTGCCGCTCGTTTCAGGCTCCAGTTAAAAGGTCTCGTCGGATCCACCCGGTCGCTCGTTGCCTCTGCCGTATTTGAATCCACCACGCAAACACACCTGGTGCTGCTCCAGGACAAGGAATCAGCAGCCTATTTCTACAACGACCTGCAGCAAATCCTCGGTGACCGTGTCTTTTATTTTCCCTCCTCCTTTAAACGCGGGTTTCATTCAGGGATCAAAGATAACCAGGGGTTGCTCTCCCGCACCGAAGTGCTGAACCAGCTGAGCAGCAGGGCCCGGAAATTCATCATCGTCAGTTATCCTGAGGCTGTTGCAGAGAAGGTGGTCAATAAGAAGTACCTCGAAAAAAATACACTGAAGCTCTCCGTCGGGGAACAGGTGAATATGGATTTCATCCTTGACCTGCTTGTTGAATATGAGTTCGAACGGGCCGATTTTGTGGTCGAGCCGGGTCAGTTTTCCCTACGCGGCGGGCTGATCGATGTGTACTCCTTCAGCAGCGATCATCCCTTCCGGATCGAGTTCAGCGGCGATAAAGTGGCTACCATCCGTACGTTCGATCCCTCGACCCAGCTGTCAATTCAAAAAATGCAGGAGATCACCATCGTTCCGGATATCAGGGTAAATGCGGATAAAAAAATAGCCTACGAATCTGTTTTTGCCTTCCTGCACGAACGATCGGCCATCTGGCTGGATGATGCCGGATCAATGGCACACCTGCTGGAAAAACAGCCCGCCTCCGACCTGGTGCTTCATGGAAGCGAATTCCTGAAATCACTGCTTGATTTTTCAACCATCGAATTCGGGCAGCAGTTTTATTTCCAGAAAGTGCATCCCATTGGCTTCAGCACCGCTCCCCAGCCATCCTTTAACAAGAATTTTGATCTCCTGCTGCAGGATCTCAGCAAGCATGCGGATTTGGGTTACCGGAATTTCATCCTGGCCGACAATCCAAAACAGGCCGAACGGCTGCAAAGCATCTTTGACGAAATACAAACGAAAAAGGAAGAAGAAGGAAAGAAAACCGATGAAAAACATGCTGATTTTGTCACGCGTCACGCGTCACGCGTCACGCCTGATCAGTCACATATCACGTTGGAGTTCTCCCTCCACGAAGGTTTCATCGATCATGACCTGAAAATTGTTTGCTATACCGATCACCAGCTTTTTGAGCGGTTCCACAAGTTCCATTTGCGTGAAGGATATACCTCCAGGGAGGCACTGACTCTGAAAGAGTTGTATGATCTGCGCCCCGGCGATTTTGTTACCCATATCGATCACGGGGTCGGCCGGTTTGACGGATTGGAAAAAATCAACAACAATGGCAAGGAGCAGGAGGCCATCAGGCTGATTTACAAAAATGATGACCTGCTTTATGTCAGTATACACTCTCTTCACCGGATTTCAAAATACATCGGGAAGGAGGGATCGGCGCCATCACTGAACAGGCTTGGATCAGATGTGTGGAATAAGCTAAAGAATAAAACCAAGAGCCGGGTCAAGGATATTGCCAAGGAGCTGATTAAATTATATGCTGAACGCCGCGCCACGAAGGGTCTGGCCTGTGCTCCTGATACCTATCTTCAGACAGAACTGGAGGCCTCATTCATATATGAAGATACCCCGGATCAGATCAAGGCCACGGTGGATGTGAAAAGGGATCTTGAGGAAACATACCCGATGGATCGCCTGATCTGCGGCGATGTTGGATTTGGAAAGACCGAAATTGCGATCAGGGCCGCCTTTAAAGTGGTCTCCGAAAGCATGCAGGTGGCCATCCTGGTCCCTACGACCATCCTGGCGTTGCAGCATTACAAAACATTCTCGGAAAGGCTGAAGGCATTCCCATGCAGGGTCGATTACATCAACCGGTTCAAATCAGCCAAGGAACAGAAAAAATTACTGGCTGAACTGGCGGAGGGGAAAATCGATATTCTGATCGGGACCCATCGCCTGTTGAGCAGGGATATCATTTTCAAGGATTTGGGATTGCTGGTCATTGATGAAGAACAGAAATTCGGCGTGGGAGCCAAAGAGAAAATTAAGATGCTCCGGGTGAATGTGGATACCCTTACCCTGACGGCCACCCCCATTCCGCGAACCCTGCAATTCTCCCTGATGGGAGCCCGCGACCTGTCCATCATCAATACGCCGCCGCCGAACCGCTACCCGGTTCAAACCGAAATCCATCCATTTGGGGAAGAGGTGATCAAAGAGGCCATCACCTTCGAGGTTGCAAGGGGAGGACAGGTGTTTTTCGTCACCACCCGGGTGATCAATATCCTGGACATCGCCGGGATGGTCCAGCGCATGGTGCCGGGAGTGAAAGTTGCAGTCGCCCATGGTCAGATGGAGGGACATAAACTGGAGAAGGTGATGCTCGACTTCATTGAAGGAGAATACGATGTGCTGATTGCCACCACCATCATTGAATCGGGACTGGATATTTCAAACGTGAATACGATCATCATCAACGACGCCCATCATTACGGGTTAAGTGACCTCCATCAGTTGCGCGGCAGGGTTGGGCGTTCCAATAAAAAGGCATTTTGTTACCTTCTCGCACCTCCGATGTCGGCACTGACAGACGAGGCCAGGAAAAGGCTTCGGGCCATTGAGGAATTTGCCGAATTGGGAAGCGGATTCAACATTGCCATGCGCGACCTGGATATCCGTGGCGCTGGAAATATTCTTGGCGCCGAGCAAAGCGGGTTCATCTCCGAGATCGGATATGAAATGTACCAGAAAATCCTGGATGAAGCGCTGCTTGAATTGAAAGAAACCGATTTTAAAGAGTTGTTCCAAACGGATACACCAACCATCTATGTGAGAGATTGTGTAATTGAGACTGATCTTGAAATCCTGATTCCCGACTATTATATAACCAATATTACAGAAAGGCTGAACCTTTACAAAGAGCTTGATTCCATTGAGACAGAGGCGAACCTGATAAAATTCAGGGAACGGCTGACCGACAGGTTCGGCGAGATCCCCGGTCAAACCGAGTCGCTGCTGCATACCATCAGGCTCCGGTGGCTTGCCCGCAAAATCGGATTCGAAAAACTTGTCCTTAAAAATCACAAACTCACCGCCTATTTTATCAACAATCCTGAATCAGATTATTTTCAATCCGATCAATTTACGGCCATCCTTGAATTCATGAAATTAAACCCCGCCTGGTGCAAAATGACGGAGGACAAGAACAGATTATTTATGACCTTCAGGGAGGTGCCGGGAATCGATGAAGCCCTTGTCAAATTGGAAGCATTCCAAATTTCAAAAGTTACTAACATTTAGTGATTTCGAAATTTTCCCGGTACTTTCTTTTATTAACTTTGTTCCTGAATTTCGAAAAAAATCCCCTAAAACAATTATATGAAAAAACTTTTACTTTTTATTACTGCCCTGTTATCATCAGGTGCACTTTTTGCCCAAACCGATTGTTCCGACATCTTTATATCGGAATATGTGGAGGGCTGGTACAACAATAAAGCCCTTGAGCTTTATAACCCAACCAACACTGCAATAACGCTTGACGGTAATTACCGGCTCATCCGTTTTTCGAACGGCAGTACCACCTCTGATCAGGATCCGTTATACGCGTTGCCGCTGACTGGTAAAATCGAACCTTACAAAGTCATGGTCATGATTCAGGATACGACCAAACCCGGTCAGGATACCATGGTTTGGCTTGAGCTCCGTAAAAAAGGAACCTGGCTTGCTCCCTACGATTACGGTGGAACTACCCCCGGCGGAAATGTTGTTTTCTGGAATGGCGATGATGCAGTTTCCCTTCAGAAAAAGAATGGCAGTACCTGGAAAGACATTGATATTTTTGGCGAAATCGGAGTCCGCCCCCTCGACTGGCAAGGTGGAACCACCGGTGCCTGGACTGACACGAAGCCCTATTGGAAAGGAAGCGGTATCTATCTGACAAAAGACCAGACGCTGATCCGGAAAAAAACGGTGAAGTTCGGCATCGACCGTATCGCTATGAGTCATTATGGAGACACCCAGACAGGTGGATTCCCCGACAGCTTTTATGCACTTGCGCAATACGATTCAATGCCAGCTAACTTTTTCGATAGCCTGGGCCAGCATACCTGCAACTGCAAAAGCTCGATCGGTGTTGCTGAAATTCAAAATGCCAGTTCAGTGGTCATCCAGCCAAATCCGGTTACAAATCATCAGTTTACGGTAACATCCTCCATTCCAATGCTATCGGTGCTGGTGGTGTCGGTGGTTGGCCAGGATGTCTATTCCAGGGAGTATGTAACACGGCCCAGGGAAATCAAGGTTCAGCTCAATGACTTGCCTCAGGGAATTTATCTTGTTAAAATTCGTAACGCTGAAAACCAATCGGTGGTTAAAAAAATCATCCTGCAATAAAACAACCTTAAGAATTGTTTCGACCATGCATAGGGGCAACCATAACCGGATTGCCCCTATGTTGTGTCAAAAAAATCACTAATTCCCTGAAATTATGACGAAAAAATTTACTGTTTTCTTTATTGCTGTTTTATTTCCTCTCCTCATTTTCGCTCAGAAAAACATGATACGGGGTGTCGTTACGGATGCCAATTCAGGAGAAACCCTGATTGGTGCTACAATCCTTTACGGAGATGGCAAAGGGGTGGTAACCGATATGGATGGCAGATATTATATTAAAGTTGAACCGGGAACGTATCACCTCAGGGTTTCCTACGTGGGTTATATTGCACAGGAGGCCGATGTGACCGTTCAGAAATTAGAGGTCGCCCAGGATTTTAAATTAAAAACCCTGACACTCACCGAGGTGGAGGTGGTCGGCGACATAGCCAAAGCCCGTGAAACGCCGGTGGCCTTCTCTACCGTGCGGCCAATCCAGCTCCAGGAAGAACTTGCCAGCAGGGATATTCCGATGATTTTGAATAAAACCCCCGGGGTGTATGCAACCCAACAGGGCGGTGGCGATGGCGATGCACGTATCAACGTTCGTGGGTTCAGTCAGCGGAACCTGGCCGTAATGATCGATGGAATTCCGGTGAATGATATGGAAAACGGATGGGTTTACTGGTCGAATTGGTTCGGATTGGATGCAGTCACCCGGAATATCCAGGTGCAGCGCGGACTTGGCGCCTCGAAGCTTGCTTTACCTTCAGTGGGAGGTACCATGAACATCATCACCAAAGGCATCGATGCCAACCTTGGTGGCACGGTGAAACAGGATTTCGGAAGCGACGGTTATTTCCGCACATCCATCGGGTTCACTACCGGACAGCTTAAACATGGCTGGGGCGTTACCGTAGCCGGTTCCTATAAACAGGGAAATGGCTGGGTGGATAACACCTGGACCAAAGGTTGGTTCGGGTATGTTCGCGTTGATAAAAAACTGGGGAGGCATACCCTTACCTTTTCGGCAATGGGTGCACCCCAGCAGCATGCCCAGCGTTCGTACATGAAATCAATCGCCACTTTTGACAAAAATTATGCGGCAAAGCTGGGTGTTGACACATCCAAAGCCAGCCCCAACTATACCAACAGCTGGGGTATCCGCTACAATTCCAACTGGGGTTACATAAATCGCTGGACACAAAGAGATGAGCAGGGTAATCCCATCTACCTCGATAAATCTGAAGAACTGGCGCAATCTAAGAATTATTACTTTAAACCTCAGATAAGTCTGCGCGATTTCTGGCGCATCAGCGACAAGTTCTACCTGTCAACCATTGTTTATACCTCCTTTGGCAGCGGAGGAGGAACCGGGACCTTCACCGGTGATAAAAACGGAACCCCGGGTGGCTCAACTCCTCCGCTTGATCCGACCAACGGCCAGGTGAACTTCCAGACCTATTACAATGACAACATGGACCCCATAAACAAAGGTCGTGCGGGCGGGATCCTCCGAAGCAGTGTGAACAACCACTATTGGTACGGCTTGCTGTCAACCTTTACCTGGGAGATCAATTCGGACTGGACACTCTCCGGTGGTATCGATGGCAGAACCTATCGCGGTGAACATTATGGTGAAATCTATGACCTGCTTGGCGGCCAGTTCTTTCTTAATAACTCAAACAAGAACAGGTATACCTACGATCCGCTTTACGAAGGCGATAAGGTTTACTATAACAATGATTCAAAAGTACGTTGGGGTGGTGTGTTTGCACAGGCTGAATGGAAAAAAGGAAACTGGTCAGCTTTTCTCAACCTGACAACCTCCCTGAGCGCATACCAGCGGATAGACTACTTCAGAAAGAAGGATTTGATCGTTGACGGTACAACCTATACGGAGGCCGTCGGGTATGGTGATATTTTTTACTCAAACGGGTCAAGCAACATCACCTATAACCCGAGCGATACCAAATACACCTCCAATGACACAGTTTATGTCATTAAGCAATATGGTTCTCTGAAAGATACCCTGTTCATTGTAAATCCCAGCGAGTATACCATAAATTCTTCTCAGGCTGTTTATACCCGTACAAAATGGAAAATCTTCCCTGGATTCACCATCAAGGGAGGAGCCAACTACAACATCAACGGCCGAAATAATATTTATCTGAATCTTGGATATTTGTCAAGAGCGCCAAGGTTCAGCAACGTATTCAATAACAACAACCAGGAGGTCATCAATGCCAAAAACGAAATCGTGCAGGCAATCGAGCTGGGATACAGTTTCAATTCCAAGCAGGTATCACTGAATGTCAATGGATATCTTACCAATTGGAAGAACAGACCGCTCGATGCAACCCCGACCTATACCGATCCTAAAACCCAGGATACGTACCCGTACAATGTTAACGGTATCAATGCCCTCCACAAGGGAATCGAAATTGAATTCGGATGGAAGCCAATCCCGTCATTGCAATGGGATCAGGTGTTATCGTGGGGTGACTGGCGGTGGACCTCGGGCGGAAGAGCCTATGTATACACTCCTGCGGGCGAGCTGGTCGACAGCCTTGATTTCAATGCCAAGGGAGTTCATGTGGGTGATGCTGCCCAATTTCAGTTTATGGAAAGCCTGCGGTGGGAGATCATTAAATATCTCTATGTCTCCGGCAGCATGACCCTTTTTGCAAAGAATTACTCTGCCATGGATCCGGCTTCACTCACCCCGGTATATATGGATGAAAACGGGAATCCAAGGGATTCCTGGGAACTCCCCGTTTACTACCTGGTGGATGTGAATGCCGGTTACCGGTTTACCTTCAAACGAATAAAACTGGATATCCGCGCCAGCGTGCTGAATTTGCTCGACAGGGTGTACATCTCTGATGCCCAGAACAATGATTCCTATTCTACGAAAACCACGAATTTTGATGCCGGTTCTGCCGGGGTTTTCTTCGGAGTCGGAAGAACTTTCAATGGATCAGTCGCCATCAGTTTCTAAGGAAAATCAATTGAATAAATACCCCAACCAACTAAACCAACAAAAATCAGATATGAAAAAAAGCATTCTATTATTGATCTGCCTTGTGCTCGCGGGATTACAGGGTTTTTCACAAACAACCATCGCCGAGGCAAGGGCCATGCCATTGGGCTCAACCGTTACAGTTCGTGGTATTGTTACCAATGGATCAGAATTGGGCATTATCAGGTACCTTCAGGATGGTACCGCGGGCATTGCAGCTTACGGATCCAAAGTAACCGCCATCGTGCGGGGCGACTCTGTAACTGTTACTGGAGTCACCAAGAATTATAACCAGCTCCTTGAACTTGATCCTGTGTCCTCCATCACCGCCATTGCACAGAAACCTGTTCCCGATCCCATCGTGATTACGCCTGGCCAGATGAGCGAACAATATGAGGCCCAGCTGGTGAAAATGGAGAATGTTACCTTTGCCAGTGCCGGCGGGGTATTTGCCGGGAATACCAATTACAATGTCACTGCCAACGGTGAAACAGCGCAGGTTCGTGTAAACACCAATTCGAACCTGGTTGGCCAGATCATTCCGGCAGCCCAGGTTTCTGTAATTGGCCTCTGTTCACAGTTCGATTATAACAATCCGGACATCGGCTATCAGCTTTTGATGCGTGATAAAAATGATATTGTAAATTCCAGTTCGATCCTGTTCACCACGCCGCTTACCATTTCAAACATCACCACCTCCTCCTTCACACTGGGTTGGAAAACGAACATCGCGGGAAGCACTGAACTTCATTATGGACGTACCCCCCAGCTGGAACTCGGATATATCAGCGGTACCGGTTCAGGAACTTCCCATTCGATTGACCTTACCGGGTTGAATCCTGCTGATCTGATTTATGTACGGGCCTTTTCTGTTGCCGCACCCGACACTGGATGGTCAGGGCTTAAACCTTTCATTACAAAATCAATCTCTTCCGGATCGATAAAAACCTATTTTACAAGACCTGTCGATACCACGGTTTCAACCGGGACCAAAGCAATCCAGATTTACCGTGCAGTGGATGATACCTGCATCGCCTATATCAACCGGGCAAAATATTCCATTGATATCGCGATTTACAACTTCAGCATCGAAGGAATATCCAATATCCCAAATGCTTTGAATGCAGCCTTTGCACGCGGGGTTGCCGTAAGGATTGTGACCGACGGTGGAACGAATAATTCAGCCATCCCTAAACTGGTGGCCGGCATCGGGAAAATCGCCCGCCCCGTGACCACAGGGATCATGCACAATAAATTCATGGTCATCGACGGAAATTCTTCCAATCAGAATGACCCCATTGTCTGGACCGGATCCTGCAACTGGACTGACCAGAACATCAACACCGATGCCAACAACGTCTTGTTTATACAGGATGCGAGCCTTGCCAAGGTGTATACCATTGAGTTTAATGAAATGTTTGGCTCTACCACCACTACACCAGATCCGGCCAATGCGAAATTCGGGCCGGCCAAATCAGACAATACACCCCATGACCTGATTATCGGCGTAAGACCAATTGAGGTGTTTTTCAGCCCCAGCGATGGTGTAAACCAACAGATTGTCAACCACATCGCAACTGCCGACAATGATATCGAAATAGGGACGATGCTGATTACCAGGAAAATTATCAGCGATGCCATCCTGGCAAAATTTGAAGAGGGCGTCGATGCCCGGGTGATCATTTCAAACCCTGCAACTTCTGATGCAACCGTGGTAGCCAATCTTGGCGCCGGCCTTGGCAACCAGTTCAGAAAATATGATGAACAGGGTTTGCTTCACAGTAAAGCGATGATCATTGACCAGTCGAACATCGCTTCCGATCCGTTTGTATGGACCGGGTCGCACAACTGGAGTGATGCTGCCAATGTCAGCAATGATGAAAATTCGATCGTGATCCATGATGCCCTCATCAGCAACCTTTACTACCAGGAATTTAAAAAACGCTATGACCTGGCTATTCCCGTGAGCGATCATCCTGTTCTGGATCTTGGACCTGATACAACCGTTGTGGCCGGTGATACTGTAACCCTCGATGCCAAACAGTTCGACACCTACACCTGGTCAACAGGAGATTTAACACAGATTATCAAAGTTGATTCTTCAGGTACAGGATTTGGCGTAAAAAAGATTTATTGCCGTGTCACCAATCAGTATGGAATCCAATCAGATACAATTCGCATCACCTTCAGGGCATTCGGCCCGGGCATCAACGAGCAGAATGCGCTCATCTCCAAACTTTCGGTTTATCCGAACCCATCCACCGGTTCTTTCAACCTGGGATTCACTGCAAAACAAAGTGAAGCGATCAGTGTTGACCTTTTGAGTTTTGATGGCCGGATTGTCTGGCAAACAACAGCAACTACCCTTACAGGATTAAATACGATCAGGGTTCAGGATCTGAAGATGCCATCCGGAATATACCTGGTTCGGTTAAAGACATCAGCAGGAGACCTGACAAAAAAATTAATGGTTAAGTAAGTATGTATGGGGAGTCGATACAATACCGGCTCCCCATTTTCGTTATCTTTGGGCCTTAGTATTCACATTTAAAACATCCGTTTGTGTCAGATTGCCTGGTAATCATCCCTACCTATAATGAGAAGGATAATATTGAACGCATTGTTCGTAAGGTGTTTTCCCTGCCAAAGGAATTCGATCTGCTCATTGTAGAAGACAATTCACCTGATGGAACAGCGGCTATTGTTAAGTCGTTGCTGCCCATCTTCCCCGACCGGCTTTTTATAGAAGAACGCAAAGGGAAACTCGGATTGGGTACCGCCTATATTCATGGGTTTAAATGGGCGTTGAAGCGTAATTATGATTTCATTTTTGAGATGGATGCCGATTTTTCTCATAACCCCGATGATTTGCTGGTGCTCTATGATGCTGCAAAGAACAGGGGAGGCGACCTGGTGATTGGTTCACGGTATATCACCGGTGTGAATGTCGTGAATTGGCCAATGGGAAGGGTGTTGATGTCGTATGTCGCATCGATCTATGTTCGTTTTGTTACCCGCATGAAGGTGATGGATACAACGGCCGGCTTCAAATGCTATTCAAGAAAAGTATTGGAAACCATTGATTTGAATAAAGTCCGGTTTACAGGATATGCCTTCCAGATAGAGATGAAATACACCGCCTGGAGACTTGGTTTCAAAATCATTGAAGTTCCGATCATCTTTACAGATCGTACCCTTGGCGAATCAAAAATGAGCAAAGGAATCTTTCGGGAAGCCGTGTTGGGGGTTATCAGCCTTCGCTGGCGGAGCCTGTTTGAAAAGCGTAAACCCCTTCCCAAATAAACTTCAAAACGGTATTCCTTTACAATCAGAAGTCTCATTCCCTGTGTGAGCGTACGGATAATTAAAGCTTTAGCAGATTAAACGACCAATACATGAATAGTTGCTATTATATTCATAACGCGCTGATTGTAAATGAAAATCAAAAGTTTTCGGGTGCTGTATTGGTTCAGGGGGGCCGGATTGCCGAAATTTTCCATGGAAAAGCTCCCGATGGTTTTGCGATGCCGGCAGGCACTGTCGCAGTGGATGCCAGGGGAAAGTACCTGTTACCAGGGGTGATCGACGACCATGTTCATTTTCGCGAGCCGGGGCTGACCAGTAAGGGAGACTTGTACTCCGAAAGCAAAGCTGCTGTTGCCGGGGGCGTGACCTCTTATATGGAGATGCCCAATACAAAGCCGAATGCCACTACTATTGACCTTCTTGAAGAAAAATACGCGCTCGCATCAACAAAATCGATGGCCAACTATTCCTTTTTCCTCGGTGCCACCAACGACAACCTTGCTGAGATAAAAAAGGCAGATCCGACAAAGATTTGCGGATTGAAATTGTTCATGGGGGCCTCCACGGGAAATATGCTGGTGGATAATCCCGAAAGCCTTGATGCCATCTTTGAAAATTCACCCTTGCTTATCGGCGTTCATGCCGAAGAAGAATCCATCGTTCAGCATAACCTCAGTCAGTTCAGGGCGCAGTTTGGTGAAAATATTCCTGTTGCGATGCATCCGCTGATCCGCAGTGAAGAAGCATGCTTTACCTCTTCAGAAAAAGCGGTGGGCCTGGCGAAAAAACACAAGGCACGCCTGCACCTGATGCATCTTTCAACGGCCAGTGAACTTTCCCTGTTGCAGAATGATCTTCCGCTTTCGGAAAAAAGAATTACGGGTGAAGTTTGTATTCACCACCTTTGGTTTGATGACCGCGACTACCCTGACCTGGGATCCAGTATCAAATGGAACCCGGCCATCAAAACCGGTAAAGACCGCCAGGGATTGATGGAGGGATTACTCAACAATAAGATTGACATCATTGCCACCGACCATGCCCCGCACCTGGAGTCGGAAAAGCATAATCTCTATATGGAATGCCCTTCGGGCGGCCCGCTCGTTCAGCATTCCCTCGTTGCCATGATGGGATTTTTCCAGCTTGGGAAAATTTCGATGGAGAAAATTGTGGAAAAAATGTCTCATGGTCCTGCCATTCTTTACCGTATGCCCGACAGGGGATTTATCCGCAAGGGATATTGTGCTGACCTGGTACTGGTCGATCCGGATGATCCATGGGTTGTAGAAAAAGAAAATATTTTATACAAGTGCAAATGGTCCCCGTTCGAAGGGGTGACATTTAAATCGCGGGTTACCCACACATGGGTGAACGGACATCTCCTCTTTGACCAGGGACGGTTCGATGAAAAATTCAAAGGTCAGCGTTTGACGTTTAACTCATAATTTTATCAACCAGATCGGAAAAACAAGGTACCCAATGAAAAAGAATCTGCTCCTCCTCCCGCTTTTTATTTTTATTCTTTCTTCATGCCGGTTTGAACATAAGGTAGTTGAAGAAACGTACGATGATGGCACACCGAAACGGGTTTGCATCTACCTTGGCAAAGGGGAAGGTCGTGAACTGATCAAAGAAACCACCTATTATGCCAACAAACAGGCCCAGATGGAGGGGACGTACAAGGATAACAAGCGCGATGGCCGCTGGACTTACTTCTACGAGAATGGGAAACTCTGGAGCGATGGTCAGTTCGTGAAAGGTAAATCGGATGGTAAAAGAACCACCTATTTTGAGAATGGAAAGGTTCGCTATGAAGGATTCTATAAAGAAGATATGCGCGTTGGAAAATGGCGTTTCTTTGATGAAAATGGCCGGCTGCTGCAGGAAGTCGATTACTCGGCACCCCCCAAGGAAACCAAACCGTAAAACGGTCAACGCTATTCAGGCGTGGACATTTTGTCACGTGTCACGCGTCACGCGTCACGACCTTTCACCTTGTCACCTTCTTAATATTTCACCACCGTATACACTGGCAGGTGATCGCTGAAACCGCCGAAGTAATCCTTTGATCCTGCAGTGCGGTTGGGAACCATCTCTCCCTTTTTGTTTTTATACAGGATCCAGTCAGGCTTGAAGATAAAGGAGTAGGGGGCCTCGATCACAGCGCCCTTACGCTTTTTTAACAACATGTTCCCGGAGACGATAAACTGATCAAAAACATCCCAGTCCTTATAATAGATCGTGCCTTCACCCTGCAAAAACCGTTCGTACATCAGGTTATATAGTCCGGATTGGGAAATAAGGTTCTTTGGTGCGGCGGCGCCAAGAATTTCAGAGAGGCTTTTATTGTTTGGCTCATCATTAAAATCACCCATGATGATCAGGTTGGCCCGGGGATTCCTTGCAAGAAGTGAATCTGTGAGATGCCTGAGCGTTGAAGCATTTTCGATTCGCTGGGCCTCTGTCTCACTTTCCCCGCCGGAACGTGATTTCCAATGATTGACAAACAGGTGGAATGTGTCCTTTTTTGCATCGGCAAGTTTTACATAAAGCAATGCACGGGTTTTAAAGGAGGCCGATGGGAAAGCCCTGTGACCTATATACTTGAGCACATCCTTCCTGAAAAGAAGCGCAACGTCAATGCCCCTTGGATCACTGCCTTCTTCAAGAATGGCCTGGTATTTTCCCTTGCCGAGTCCCGATTTTGTGATGAGGTCGTTGAGCACCCCGATGTTTTCGACTTCGGCAAGCCCTACCACCGCGGGAAGATTGATGCTGTCGATGGCGATAAGCACCCGCGAGATATTTTCAATTTTCCGCTGATACCGCTCACTGTTCCATGCCACTTTGGAGGAGGGCAAAAAATCTTCATCGTTTTTTCCCGGATCATCGATGGTGTCAAAGAAGTTTTCGGTGTTGTAAAAGACAATCTTAAACTGGTTACCTCTGTTTTTCTGGGCTATTCCATTAAAACAAAAAAGCAAAAGGAGAATCAAAAGACCAAGGAACTTATTCATAAAGTACATGTTTAAAACCGGAGGCAAAGATCAAAAAAAAAGGGGCTCCCTTTACGAGGCCCCTCTTTATTCTTTTAGTGATGGTTAATCAACTACGATCACCAGGTATTTTGAGTTTGCCCAGAATGACTTGTAGTCAAGTATCTGCAATGCCTGGATCACCTTCTTGTCGCCGGTGAATTTATAGGCGCTCGATGGGTGATTCGACAGGATCTTTGCCTTTTTGGAGAGGATCGAGATTTCGGTCACCTTGCGGATATCGATCTTGGTGAAAAGATCTTTGTTGAAATCTGAAAGGATTTCACCGCTTTTAATCACCTGGCTTTTCTTGAGTTCCTTGTTGGTTCCGATTACATAATAAGCTGTGTTCAGGGCTTCATCCTGTGAAGCGATGGTCTGGCTCTGGTTGTTGATCTGCGATCCCTGGTCTTTCACCGTACGGGATAAAGTATCAATTTTGAGATTGGCAATTTCGAATGAGGCATTGAGTTTTGCCAGCTTTGTACGCAGATCTTCAATCTGTGAAGCTTTATCAGCCAGGTCCTTGTTGAGCCGGTCAACCATTTTATTCAGTTCATCAACCTTCATGTTGGCATGTTTCAGCTTTTTGGAAAGGGCATTGATGGTCTCCTTGTTCTTCTGCATCAGGCCGTAGATGGTCTGGATATCATTCTTGATCTGTTCCTTTGCGGAGAGTTTCAATTCACCACCACGGTCCGTGGTCAGGTTGATGATGTTTTCTTTTTGTTTAATCGTATCCAGCGTGCCCTGGATGTCGTTGATGGAGCGGATGAATTCGTTGATGGCTTCATCTTTTTGCATGGTTTGGCTCAGCAGACTGTCGGATTTGGCCTGCAATTCCTGGGCTTTTTTCTCAGCTGCACGACCGCAGGAGAGAAATACCGGGATCAATAAAAGCAAAAAATACTTTTTCATTTGATTGGGTTTTATTTTTTTTGCAAAATTAATGATAAATTTAGAAATATTCTAATAAACAATATTTTCTGCAAGGTACACTCCTTTATTGACCAATCTTTTACATAATTATCGATAATATTTGTACAATTCACACCTGTCAAAAACACCCTGCATCCTGAACTTAGGAAAGTAGCATTAACTTTACCAAAAATATGAGGAATGAACAATCCAGTTAAAATTATCCTGAAACCAGGAAAAGAGGCCGCCGTTAAAAGATTTCATCCCTGGATTTTTTCAGGAGCCATTGATAAAACAGAAGGAGCCCCCCGTGAAGGGGATGTCATCGAAGTGCTGAGTGCGAGAAGAGAATTCCTGGCTTTGGGACACTACCTGCCGGGATCCATTGCAGTGAAGATGTTTTCATTTGAAAAGGCCGATGTTAATGATGGTTTCTGGAAATCGAAACTGAAAGCTGCCTGGCAATTCAGGGCAAGCCTTGGTCTTATCGAGGGAAATGTCGCCGATGCCTACCGTTTGGTCTTTTCTGAAGGTGATCTTTTGCCGGGCCTGATCATTGATTATTACAACGGGGTGGCCGTGATCCAGGCGCACTCTGTCGGGATGCACCGCCTGCTGCCTGTTTTTACCGATGCCCTCCGCGAATTATATGGCGAAAAGCTGATTGCGGTGTACGACAAGAGTTCCGAAACCATGGAGAAGTCCAAACTCATAACCCGCAATTCCAAACTTTTTCTGAAGACGCCCGACTCCTCCCATCGTTCCGTTATTTCTCAATCAGTCAGGGCAGAAGCTACAGAAGCCGGACTGACGGATCATTTTATCTTTGGATCATCGGGCCCGGTTGGGATTACTGAAACCGGCCACCGGTTTTCTGTGGATTTTATCCGGGGCCAGAAAACAGGTTTTTTCCTTGATCAGCGCGGAAACCGCATGTTTGCCCAATTTTATGCGAAAGATAAAAAGGTGCTGAATGCATTCTGTTATTCCGGCGCATTTTCTGTCTATGCCTTGAAAGGAGGCGCATCCATGGTGCATTCCGTTGACAGTTCCAGGATGGCTATTGAATGGACCGAAGAGAACCTCCGCCTGAATGGTTGTGACCCGGGCCGCCATAAATCGTTTGTGGCTGATATTAAGAGGCACCTTGTCGAAACAGGGGAGAAGTACGATATGATTATTCTCGATCCGCCCGCCTTTGCAAAAACGCATCATGTCACCAACAATGCATTGCATGCCTATGTCCATATCAATGCAGAGGCGATGAAACGAATGACTCCTGGTGGAATTTTATTTACCTTTTCCTGCTCCCAGCCGATTTCAAGAGATATGTTCCGGTCGGCCATTCAGTCGGCTGCCATTGAAACCGGGCGCCAGGTAAGAATTTTGCATCAGCTTTCACAAGGACCCGATCACCCGGTCGACATTTGTCATCCTGAAGGAGAATACCTGAAAGGATTGATTCTGGAGGTAAACTGAAAATAGTTCGTCGAATGGGTCGTGGCTACTTGATGACGACCCACCTGGTTTTCGATTCATATTTTGTTGTGATCTTTCCCCCTACCTGGGTTCCCTGCTGCAAGGCGGCTATAGTAGTACGCTCAATATAAACCCTGAGGGGCATTTCAGAATTATAGAGAGCCAGGTCTGAACCCCTGACGGTGATGGAAGTCGCACCAGCCACGGAGGTGGATACTTTTGCAACCGGAATAAGGATTCCAACATGGATTGTGATGACATCAGACGAGCCTCCGCAGGGAGCCCCGCTCCATTCTATTACATTGTCCCTGTTTTTATATAAGGTATCCACAGCGGGCAGTTCGATGGTTCGCTGCAATTTAGCAGTGTTGGTATAAACCCTGTTCCAGGCATCTTTATAAACAAAGGTGCCTTCCTGAACCTGTTCGTTTACATAGATTGATTCATAGACCGAATTTGCAGGGTTGAAATTCATGGGATTTCCGTTCAGGGTGATACTGCTGGGAGGATAAAGAATCACACGGCTATACCAATCCAGGTCATAAAACCGGATGCCAAAATAGGAATCCAGGTTGTCAGAGTCATAAATGTACCAGATCTCCTGCTGGATGTGGTCAGGATCAGTAATATCCGATTGTTTCTTTTTACAACCGGCGAAAATTAGAATACTTATTACGAGAAGGAGTAGTGGTTTTTTCATGGCAAATTGCTTTAGGTATACAAATTTAGCATTTTATTAAAAATATATCTTTGTAAAAAAAAGAAATTGATGAACCTTGATTTTCCCGAACCATCAGAATTTGTGCGGCTTTGGTCGCTCGACGAAAAAACGGTCTTCCTGAACCACGGCTCTTTTGGCGCCTGCACCCGGTATGTCCTTGAAAAACAAACACAATACCGGCGACAGCTCGAACATCAGCCGGTCAGATTTTTTATGCGGAAGATGGAGGATTTGTTTAACGATTCCCGGCGGAAAGTTGCATCGTTCGTCAATGCCAGGCCCGATGACCTGGTTTTTACAACCAATGCAACTGCGGGGGTGAATACTGTTTTCAGATCACTGAAATTTAATCCGGGGGATGAAATCCTGTGTACTAACCATATTTATGGAGCCTGCAGGAAGCTCCTGGAATATATCAGTGAACAAACCGGTGCAAAGCTGGTGGAGGCCAGGTTTGATTTCCCGGTTTCCTCACCCGGACTGATCCTGGAAGCTATCCTGGCGAAAGTGACTGCGAGGACACGGATAGCGCTTGTTGATCATATCACCTCTGCCACTGCAATCATCCACCCGGTCGGGGAGATTGTAAGGGAGCTGGAGAAACGAGGGGTGGATACCATGATTGACGGGGCCCATGCATTGGGAAGCATTCCCCTCGACCTTGAAAATATCGGCGCTGCCTATTACACTGCAAATTGCCATAAATGGCTGTGCACGCCAAAAGGAGCCGCCATCCTGCACGTACGAAAAGATAAACAGCCTGGAATTGTTCCTGTGGTGATCAGTCACGCCGGACATAAGGCAGAACCCTTTCCCGAACGTTTTTTCTGGCCCGGAACCTTTGATCCGACGGCCATGCTATGTGTGAAGGATTCCATTGAATATATGGAGACGGTTATCCCCGGAGGGTGGCCCGCCATCATGAACCGAAACCACCGGCTTTGTATTGAGGCAACCAATTATATCTGTGGACAACTGGGAATTGAAAGACCATGCCCCGATTCAATGCTGGCCACTATGGCGACATTCCCCTTGCCAATATCCAAACCAGGGGCCTCTCTCAATTATAAAAGTGCAGATCCTTTACAGGAGATGCTTTACAGTAAGTATGGCATTGAAATTCCCGTGTGGGATTGGTCATCCCCGCCATCAAAACTTATCAGGATTGCCGTCCAGCTCTATAATTCCATGGATCAATTCCGTTATTTTGCAGCAGCCCTGAACGAATTGCTCAGAAAGTAACCTCAAATTGCAAAACGAATCACCCTGTCACCCTGTTACCCTGTCACTTAACAACAACCTTCCTCGTTACCGTGAAGTCCTTCCCGACAACCTTCACCAGGTAAATTCCTGCTGAAAATCCCGAGAGATCAATGGTTGTATTTTTATCAGTGGAATGGATTGAAGAGCCCATCCGGACTCCGCGACAGTCATAAACATCAAGGACATAGGGATCGGCCTGTTGCTGATCAAAGGCAACATGGACCATTTCGTGGGCCGGATTTGGAAAAATCTTCAAACCAAGCTGCCGGTTCTCCTCTTCAACCCCCAGGGAACGGGTCCCCTGGGCAAACCATACGCCCCATTTGGCTTCAGTGATAATCACGTTGGCCGTGGTGGATGCCGGATTAATTTTATCCGGTAACATGGCCAGAGAAGCAATGGAAGGTGCATTGTTATAAGGCGTTGAAAAAATAATATTGTCATCCAGCTTGGAATAGTTTGGGTAGCTCAGCGTCGACCCGTTGCCGAATACTTCTACAAAGTCGCCGGTTTCAAGATTGGCGGTCAGGACACTCACGGAATTCGTGTTGCCATCCAGGTAATCGAATGCGCAAACGGAGGGCGAGTTTTTCGATAGCGACGGATTCCCGATGCTGATCCCTTCAGGAATACCTGAAACCAGCTTGAACACATCACCGTTGCCCCAGTCACCGGTGGCTTCGTTCCATACCTGCATGAAACTGATGTCCCAGTAATCCACGTTTTGTCCTGATGTGGAGCTGTTCATCACATTATAGGCATCATACATGACGAACTCGCCGCTGTAATCCCATTCGAGTGCATCCGCATACAAAACATTGAATGTGACCACGCCCTGCTGGGTTGTCGGGTTGTACAGGGGTGCCTTTACCCATTGCTGCTTCTGGTAACTGTAAAGATAGATGGAGGAATCCTGGTATTCGGTGACAGCGGCGATCTTTGTCCCATCCTTTGATACGGCAACATTCGACCAGATCGCCTCTTCCTGAATGATGCTCTCCTGGGGCTGGCTGCCCAGGGTGATGGCATGCATCTTCTTGTCGGCTCCAATGAAAACGGCCAGACTGCCGTTATCGACGATGCTTGGCTTACTGATCAGCGGGGTTTGTGAAATAGGGACAAAGTTTGAAGCATCTGTTGCGGCAATGTATAAGGTGTTGGGATCTGAAGTGGCCGTGTTGACTAACAGAATGTAATCCTGGCCCGGGTTTACAGGAAGCGGGTTCTCGTAATTTCCGGCGCTGCCATCCGTGATTCCGACTTCATCAAAGGCAGCTTTTGCAGCATTTACCTCCGCCGAACCATCTCCATAAAGATCTTTGGCAGATTGAATTACAGCCAGGCGGCAGTCGATGAATTGTGATGACCGGGTCAGGTACTGAAAAAGCGTTCTGAAAAAGGTTTGTTCCCCTTTATCGATCCCAACAGCCGTTGCATATTTATAAAACGCAAAATTGATAATCCCGCTGTTGATGTGAACACCCCCATTGTCCTCCGTTCCATTGTACATTTCACTCATATTGGCGGGCTGGTATCCCGGATCGTTCAAGCTTGATCCTCCGTTATGTGGATTTGACATATCACGCAAACATCCCGTCGGGAACATTCCCGGCTTGACAATGTCCTCCCCGATCTTCCAGTTCTGCCGTTCTACGACCGCCCCAGATATATCTGAAAACGCTTCATTCATAGCGCCCGATTGATTCTGGTACTCAAGATTGGCCGAAGCTTCATCAAAGGCATGGCCCAGTTCATGGGCGCTTACATCAAGCGCACCAGCCAGTGGTTTAAACTGGGTATCTCCATTGCCGTATACGATACACACACCATTCCAGTAAGCATTATCCAGTCCGTTCCCGCTATTCTCAGTTGCATTGATCACGCTGAGAATCGATCCTCCCTTGTTGTTCCATGAATTTTTATTATGGGTGGTCCTGAAATATTCATAGGTGATCCCTGCATTGTACTGTGATGAAATGACTTTCGGGTTCCAGGTATTGTTCGTGGATGAAACAAGAGCCGGGTTGAATCCCTGTACAGAAGGGCTTGTATAATTCGCATCATATACCCGCATGGTACCTTCCTGGTTTTGAGGGTTATACATGGGCCGCGACACATCAACCATGAGGTAGGTCCCTCCTTCAAGATAGGCATGAATGGTCCGGTTTACCCCATTCAGGTCGGCTTCGGTGGCTGTTACGTCGCCATCACGCTGCGTATTGTTGAAACAATGGATGATGGAACCGGTTTTGGCATCAACAAAATACTCCCAACGCTCAAGAAAGTTAGGCCTGATGGTGATATGCCAGGTGAGGAATTGCTGCCTCGGATCACGGTTCTTGTGGTAGATGACCAGCTCCTGCATCGGTTCGTTATATTGGAGCAGAGACTTTTGATATGAATCAAGCTCCTGAAATGAGGTTTTTTCAGATACATCAGTGATCACGGTCATCTGGGCCCGGGACGACCCGATGGAAGGATGCACATCCGGCATGGTTGAAGTCGGGTAGGTGTTTCCATTAAATAACCCGATGTGATCACCGGAGGAATGCAGGTAAATCTCTCCGCCGTAAACCGGGATTCCCTGGTACACCTGCTGCATTTTGATATGGTAAATGCCTAGTTTATCACGTTCCTGGCTTTTCACCTCAAATTCAGACCGGGCATCCTTAATTCTGAGGTCTCCCTGCAAGGCTCCGAGGTATTCAAAACAGGCCGCATCCAGATTCCCCGCCGATTTGAGATCAATGCTTAATGAATTGGTCAGTTTGCCCGAGAGAAAAATCAACTGCCCGTTCTGATTAAAATGCTTGTCACTGAAGGTGTTTTTTTCCTTTGAAAAGAAGGGTAAAGGATGACTGACAGGCTTAAACGAACCGGCCTGGCTCAGCCTGATGGCCGGGGAAACACTGTTCCCGGGAAGGGGCTGAAGCTGTTTTGGCATAAACCCTGCCGATTTCGCCGATTTGGTCTTTCCCGAAAATGGATTGACCTGCCCCGAAATGGATGGAGCCAGCGAAAAGAAAAGAATCAGAGAGGTGAAAAAAAGTATACGATTTTTCATAGAGTTTGATTTAAAGGTTAAAAAATGGTCATGAGATAATCATAAAATTCCTTAACTTTTTCAGGCATGGCTACACCCGTCTCTCCCCACCTGACCTCATTCTTCCGGGGGGGCGTTTTCATGATCAGGTAATAGGTCATATTGCCGGGATGGCTGAATTTTATGGTTTCGAGACCTATTGCAGTTGCCTTATTGAATATTTCCTGGGTCTTCTTTTTTTCAATTTTTTTTACCTCCTTCCATTCTCCATCGAATCCTTTGCTTATAAAAAGCTGACCGTTATCAAGCAGGCTGTATTCCCTGATCATGCCGGTCACCCCTCCTGAACTTCCTGCGACAATTTGGGTGTCGTTGTATGTTTTTGGGGTATACCGCACAGATTTACAGGAAGAAAGAGCCATGAGGGAAGAGAGAAGGAGGATAAAATATTTCATCAGGGATCATTTATAAAGGTAAAATCGATGCGAATATAATGCATCATATTATTTAGACCAAATAAAATATTTATTATATTTGGTGATCATAAGCATGATCCAATGAAAAATCTGCTGGACTTTTTTCATGACAGTGTTGAGCGTTTTCAAGATAACATCTATCTGTGGGAAAACCGCGGTGATGGTTACGCAGGAATGACGTATGGCGAGACAAAAGAACAGGTTTATCGTACGGCTGCCGGCCTCATTTCGATTGGCATTAAAAAAGGAGACCGGGTTGCCTTGTTATCGGATGCAAGAAATGATTGGGCCATCTGTGAGTTTGGCATCCTTTTCTGCGGAGCGGTGAATGTTCCGTTATCGGTGCGTTTGAGCGAACCGGAGGAGATCAGGTTCAGGATTGTACATTCAGGTGCCCGCATGATCATCGTTTCAGGTAACCAGGTGAACAAAATAAGAAAGATATGGAGAGAACTCCCACTTCTTGAAAAGATCATCCTTCTCGATGACATTCCTCCTGAATCACCTGATGAAATCCACATAATGGCTGTAAGGAATGCCGGAGACCGGTTTCTTTCCACCCATACTGATGTTTTCAACGAGCGTATGGCATCGGTGCTACCCGGTGATTATGCCAACATCAGCTATACCTCGGGTACAACCGCCGATCCAAAGGGGATCATCCTGACCCACAGGAATTTCGTAGCCAACATTCAGCAAAGCTATTCTTTGATGGATATCAGCGATGACTTCACAACATTGCTGATACTCCCATGGGATCATGCCTTTGCGCATACGGCCGGCATCTATTGTTTTATGGGAAAAGGAGCCTCCATAGCTTCGGTCCAGGCAGGTAAAACAGCCATGGAGACATTAAAGAACATTCCAAAAAACATAAAGGAAATAAAACCGCACCTGCTTTTTACCGTTCCTGTCCTGGCTAAAAATTTCAGGAAGAATATTCAGAAGTCGATCAAATCAACAGGTCCGGTGAATGAATTCCTGTTCAATACTGCATTAAAGACTGCCCTGATCTACAATGGCCGTGGGTTTGATAAAGGAAAGGGCATTACATTCTTCCTTTGGCCATTTCTCCGGATTTTTGACTTTTTCATCTTCAGGAAAATACGGGAAAGTTTTGGTGGCCGGCTTGAATTTTTTATCGGGGGAGGAGCCCTGCTTGATATTGATCTTCAGAAATTCTTTTATGCAATCGGCATCCCGATGATGCAGGGGTATGGCCTCACCGAGGCATCCCCCCTTATTTCGTCCAACGCGCTCCACAGGCACAAGTTAGGATCATCCGGGTTTGCGGTTGCCAATCTTGAATTGAAGATTTGTGATGAGGAAGGCAATAAACTCCCGGTCGGAGCCAAAGGTGAAATTGTGATCAAGGGTGAAAATGTGATGGCTGGCTACTGGATGAATGAGGAGGCAACCCGGAATTCAATCAGGCATGGCTGGCTGCATACGGGCGATTTAGGATATGTTGATCAGGATGGATTTCTATATGTACTCGGGAGGTTCAAAAGCCTGCTCATTGCCGATGACGGAGAAAAATACAGCCCCGAGGGAATGGAAGAGGCCTTTACTTCCCAATCAGGATTCATCGAGCAATGCATGCTGTTCAACAACCAGAGTCCATACACCATTGCGTTGATCGTTCCAAACAGGGAGCGTTTGCTGCGTTACCTTGGCAGGGACTTTGAGCTCCACTCAAAAGAAGCCGCAACGGCAGCCCTGGAAAAAATACGGCAGGAACTACAGGAATACAGGAGTGGTAACAGGTTCGGAACCATGTTCCCCCAGCGATGGTTGCCTTCGGCCATGGCCATTCTTGACGAGGGATTTACAGAGGAAAACCAGTTACTCAACTTTCAGTTAAAGATTGTGCGGGGTAAAATTATAGACCGGTACCAAAAAACAATTGATTTCCTGTATACCCCGGAAGGAAAAAACCTTCAAAATGAAAGAAATGCAGCGGCCATGAAGAAAATATTGTCCTGACGCTTCGGCCCTGTTTTCATTGTTGAAATTTCCTGTATTGTTTGATTTTTCTAAGATTTTATCGTTCCCAGGATATCTTTCAGAAGCAGATTGAAATTCATTCCACCGGAGGACTTCGGCGAAAATCCGACCACCACGATAATCAGATCTTTCGAAGGGATGATAAATATACGCTGCCCGTTATACCCAAAACAGAAGTACATATCCTCCGGCGCTGATGGATAATATTTTCCCCGGTTCAGCCAGAAGAATGAACCATAGCTTCCTTTACTGTCGGCAACTGGCATAGTTGAATATTTCACCCATCCTTCAGGTAAAATGCGTTCGCCATTGAAAACGCCATCATTCAGATAAAGTGCGCCAAACCGGGCGAAGTCACGCACCGTAGCGTAAATATAAGAAGAGCCCGCCTGGGTGCCGGTCGGATCGACTTCAAACACCACATCCTGCATCCCGGTTCGGTCGAACAGCCGGGATTGGGCAAAGGACCAGTACAGATCATCCCGGTCGAATTTTTTTCGCATCAGTTTACTCACGATATTTGCCGAGCCTGAGGAGTAATACCAATGACTGGCGACCGGGTAGTCAAGGGGTTGCCTGGAGGCGTAACCCGCAAAATCGTTGTGCTCGTAAAGCATCAGGGTTACATCCGAACGATTGCCATAATCCTCGTTCCAGTGCAACCCACTTTGCATCTTCATCAGGTTGTTTATGGTGATTGTTCTGCGCTCATCGTTTTGCCACATCGAAATCCCGGCGGGTTGGTTTATGTCCAGTTTCCCCTCCATCACCATGATGCCTGCCAGTGCATTGGTAAAGCTTTTGGCCATGGACCAGCTTAGAAACCTGGTTTTTTTATTGAACTGTCCCTTGTATTTTTCCGCGACCGGAATTCCTTTGTGAACGACGATTGATCCGAATGCATGGCCATTGTATTCATTTCGGACGACTAGCCTGTCCATGATTTCTGCCAGGGCTTTTTTATCAATTCCGGTGTTCGTATCATGAACCACATTTCCAACCGGCCATTCAATTGTATCTGGGTCAGCGTTCTCTCCGGGCAGGGCAGGAAATTGAATTTTTCTCAAGGCTGTTTCATCCGCATTACGTAACAGGGTACTCCCGAATCCTTCCCGGAAAATGGCTTTGGATTTACCCCATAAAAACCGGCTGGTCACGCTCTTTTCCTGATAGTTTACCTCGTTGCTTGCATATCGGATAAATGAGAACCTGAGATCGGTGGCCTCCACCTCCCCGGGATCACGGTTGGAAATAAATACTGCTGAACACAGGTATTTGGCCGGGTATCCGGTAATGATGGGCAGCAAGGAATTCAAATAAATCCCCCCCCAGGTTAAAAATGCGAGGAAAAGAACACCCAGAACAATGAAAATTCGTTTTTTCATGGGGATATAATATCACTCATTCTTTCTGTCCTGCATAAATTGAACTGTTCGCGGCATTATTGTAAGCATAATCGATTATTCTCAGCGTATCATTGTGGGCACTGCAATAAATCCTGATCCATCCATAGGTATATTCATTGTCCTGCATGAACCGGATGGCTAAATAACGATCTCCCTTCCCTTTAAACTGACCCGCATCCAAAAAGGTTCCCAATACGCCCGTTCCGCTTCCCCAGTAACCGTTCCCGGAAATGGGATCTGATGCGTTCAGAGCATCGGGGTAACCATAGGTGGAATTGTCAAGAATTTCAATGGAAAGAGGAATCACCCTGGCAGCCAGTGAATCGAACGATTCAGGGAGCCCGTTGGGGTTATATTTGTTCAGGTCAATAATTTCAAATCCAATGTCTGACCTGGCATCTCCAACCAGGTCAAAATCCTTTTGCCCGGTTGAAATAAATTCAACATTGATCCATCCGTTCAGGATGCTGTCAATATGTTTGGATATCGCATCATCGCTTTGCTGCAATACTGAAACATCCCTGATAAGCACGACTTCTTTATTCAGCGGGTGATAAACGATGTCCTCATTTTTTGGATCACTGCCGGTTTTGGTGCAGCTGATCATGGCTGAAATAATGAAGAACAGGGAGAGACCTAAGATGATCCGGTTTTTTCTCCGGGAAGTTCTTCTGAAATCTGGTTCCATATTTTTCATACCAGTGATTTTTTATGCTATCTGATTCTATTCATGATAACATTATAACGAAGATATGCCCGGGAATGTTGTCGCGGTGATGGGAGATGATCTGCTATTGGCTTACCGGACCCGCATGACTCCGGGCATTCATCGCATGGTGACCGAAAGATACGACGAAAAAATAAAATGTTCATACAGACAAACTGCATAAAATGAAAAAAGTCATTCTAAATAAATAGCTAATGGAAAACAAGACCAGAGTTACCTGCCACAAGCTTAATAAGTGTTTTTCATAATTTCGCCTTACTTCTACGTGTTTTTCAGACCATTTAGGCGTTTTTCACATTAATCATAATAAGCGTATTTCACATTTAATGTCAGATTATAATTATATTTCATAAATGATAAGAATTTTTCATACTTTTGTAATAAGCAATTTTCACAAGGCGTTATGAAAAATAACAGTATTTCACAAGAGATAAGTGTTTTTCAGGGAAGAACCGTTCCTGAGGAAGGTACATTGGTAGGGTACGGAGCAATAATTACAGCATATAAACTCCCAGTACCTATGCCGGTACAACTTGCCTTAATCAGCAGAAAGCATAGGCAGTACAGAACCGATGGATGGTTGGTTTTTACACCAAGGCACCAGCCCGAGGACAGTTTGTACTCCCACCTTGTTTTTGCCTTTAAATATGAAGGGGTTAACTTATTGTTATTTAAGAAGCTATTTGGAACACTACAGCCCGGTATTATCGAAGAATGGATTCGTAAAGAGCCGCAAAGTCAGTACAGCAGGAAGATTTGGTTTCTCTATGAGTGGCTTATGCAAAAGGAATTAAAGGTTCCAGATCTAAAATCTGGAAATTATGTGCTCCTGTTAAATGACAATTTACAATATGCAAGTCAGCAAAGTATCAACTCGCCCCGTCATCGAATAAAAAACAACCTCACAGGGAATATAAATTTCTGTCCACTGATCAACAAGACAGATAAAATTGAACGCTACATTAACGAAAACCTATCAGATAAGACAAACAAGGTCATTAAAGAGGTACACAGGGATGTACTGTTGCGAACTTCAGCATTTCTTTTACTAAAGGACTCTAAAGCTTCTTTCAATATTGAAGGGGAGCATCCGACGCAAATGAGGGCTTTAAGATGGGGACAAGCAATCGGGCAGGCAGGGAATAAAGCATTAAGTAAAGAAGAATTACTCCGATTGCAACAAATTGTTATCGAAAAAAGTCGATTCATGACAATGGGATATCGCACTGCTGGCGGCTTTATTGGAGAACACGATCGTACCACCGGCGAACCTATTCCCGAACATATTTCTGCCAGGTGGCAAGATATCGATCCACTTATTAATGGAATGATCGATGCGAAAAGCCAGATGCAGAATGCGTTATTTCATCCTGTACTGACTGCGGCTAAGATAGCCTTTGGTTTTGTCTTTATTCATCCGTTTGTAGATGGCAATGGTAGACTGCATCGGTATCTGATTCATCACATTTTAACAAGGATGAAATTCACGCCACAAGGAATAATATTCCCGGTTTCAGCTGCGATATTAGAGCGTATCGAAGATTACCGTAAAGTACTGCAATCATATTCGCATTCTCTTTTGGAGTTTATTCAATGGAAAAAGACCCCGGATAACAATGTTGAGGTGCTTAATGAAACAATGGATTATTACAGGTACTTTGATGCGACCTTTCAGGCTGAATTCCTCTTTGATTGCGTTGATTACACCATAAACAAGATAATACCTGAAGAAGTGGTTTATTTACAACAATATGATGCAATGAAGGAATGGCTGGATGATCGGTTTCAGATGTCCGACAAGATGGTCGCATTATTAATACGTCATTTATCGCAAAACAGCGGGAGGCTTTCAAAGCGAGTTTTAGGTGAAGAATATTCTGAACTTAGTGAGGAAGAAGTTGTGGATATTGAAAATCAATATAAAGTCTACTTTCGTTACTCCGTAAACTTATAGTCATAAAAAAAGTCAGCGTAAAATGCTGACTTTATGAGTAGCGGGGACAGGATTCGAACCTATGACCTTTGGGTTATGAGCCCAACGAGCTACCACTGCTCCACCCCGCAGTATATTTTTGTGTACCTTTGTACTTTCTTTCGCTTTGCAAAGATAGTATTTGTTTCCGTTTTATCCAACACTCAAAAAAAATATGTTACACAAAGCCGGATTCGTCTCAATCATTGGGTATCCAAATGTTGGGAAATCCACGCTCATGAATGCCTTGCTTGGTGAAAAGTTGTCGATCATCACACCCAAAGCCCAGACAACCCGTCATCGCATTATGGGAATTTTCAGCGGAGATGACTATCAGATTGTTTATTCCGATACGCCGGGGGTGATCCAACCCCATTATAAACTGCACAGGGCCATGATGTCGGCTGTGTTCGCAGCCCTTGACGATGCGGATGTGATCCTGATGGTTACCGAAGCAGACAACGATTTTAAACAGGAGGACATTCTAACCAAACTGAAAGAGGCGACCGTCCCCGTGATCGTGGTGATCAATAAAATTGATCTTGGCAACATGGAGAAACTTGAAGCAGAGGTTGCCCGGTGGATGAAAAAGCTGGAAAAAGCAACTGTTCTGCCTGTTTCAGCTTTGCATAAACTCAATCTCGATCAGGTTTTTAAGGCCATTCTTCACCATTTGCCTGAATCACCGGCATTCTATCCCAAGGATGAACTGACCGACCGCAGCCAGCGATTCTTTGTTTCAGAGATCATCAGGGAAAAGATCCTGCTGAACTTCTCCCAGGAGGTTCCCTATTCTACGGAAGTGGCTGTAGAATCGTTCAGGGAGGAGGAGCACCTTACACGGATCACTGCCACGATTTTCGTAGCCAGGGAAACGCAGAAGGGTATATTGCTCGGTCACCAGGGATCAGCCATAAAAAAACTGGGCACCGACGCCAGGAAGGATATCGAAGCCTTCATTGATAAACATATTTTTCTGGAATTACGTGTGAAGGTTGCCAAGGACTGGCGCGAAGATGAACGGGCCTTGAAGAGGTTTGGATACTCGGTGGATTAGGTGACAAGGTAACAAGGTAATTAGCATAAGGATTAACTTTATATTTTCAGATTACTTAATTTCATTTTTACAAATTTTTATCATGACAAATATCATCGCAATTGTTGGCCGTCCGAATGTTGGAAAATCCACCCTTTTTAACCGTTTGTGCGGAGGGCGTGATGCCATCGTCGACCCAACGAGCGGAGTTACCCGTGACCGGCATTACGGGCATGGAGATTGGAACGGAAAATATTATTCGGTTATTGATACCGGCGGATATGTTCATCAATCGGGAGATGTTTTTGAGGATGAGATCAAAAAACAGGTGAAACTTGCCATCGACGAATCAGATGTGATTCTTTTCATGGTTGATGCCAAGGACGGGCTTACTGCAATGGATGACGATGTTGCCAAAATGTTGCGGAAATCAAAAAAACGGGTTCTCCTTATTGCAAATAAGGTGGATAATTATAAAATGGTCGACGACATTCACGAATTTCACGGGCTGGGTTTGGGAGAGATCTATTCCATTGCCTCGATCAGCGGCAGTGGCACCGGCGACCTGATGGATGAGGTGGTTCGTGAGTTCCCGGTTGAGGAGGAAAATGAAGCCAACCAGAATATGCTGGATGAACTGCCTAAAATTGCCATCGTCGGACGTCCGAACGCGGGGAAATCTTCACTGGTGAATATGCTGCTTGGCAACGACCGCAATATTGTAACGCCGATACCAGGAACAACGCGTGATTCCATTCACACACACTATCAGTATTTCGGCCTTGACTTTAATCTGATCGATACGGCCGGGATCAGGAAAAAGGCCAAGGTAACGGAAAATATAGAATTCTACTCGGTGATGCGCGCCATCCGCTCGATTGAGAGCAGCGATGTGTGTATTTTGATGGTGGATGCTGAGCGTGGATTTGAGGCCCAGGATCTGAATATTTATTCCCTGATCGAAAAAAATCACAAGGGGGTGGTCATCGTGGTCAACAAATGGGACCTTGTGGAAAAGGAGACCAACACGCATAAGTTTTTTGAAGAGACAATCCGCGATCAGATCAAACCATTTGTGGATGTTCCCATTATTTTCACATCGGTGGTTACCAAGCAGCGCATTTTTAAAACAGTTGAAACAGCGATTCAGGTATTTAAAAACCGGTCGAAAAAAATAGGGACCTCGGCGTTGAATGATTTCATCCTGCCGATCCTTCAGGAGATGCCGCCACCCGTAACAAAGGGGAAATATGTCCGCATCAAATATGCAATGCAACTGCCCACCGCATTTCCTTCATTTGCATTTTTTTGCAACCACCCTCAATACTTAAAGGAGCCCTATAAGCGTTTTATTGAGAATAAACTCCGCGAGAAATTCGAATTCAGCGGGGTCCCGATGGAGATATATTTCCGGCAAAAATAAATTGATGGAGAAGGCGATCCGGATCGACAAATGGCTTTGGGCCGTAAGGATTTTTAAAACACGCAGCCTGGCTTCCGAAGCATGCCGGACTGGAAAAGTGAAAATCCTCGGACAAGTCATCAAACCATCCCACGAAGTCAAAACAGGAGAGGTGATCAATATTTCATTTCCACCGATGGTGAAAACAATAAAGGTTGTTGAACTTGCCGCAAGCCGGGTTTCTGCCAAATTGGTTCCTGACCTGATGGCCGATCTTACCCCGGAAGAAGAATATCTGAAATTGAAGCGCGATAATCCGTTGAATTTTGAGTCCCGTGAACGTGGAATCGGCCGGCCGACGAAACGCGAACGCCGGGAAATTGAATTTCTCAAACAATATCTTGGCAAATGATTCCTGAGCACATACCGGGTTTGGATGACCTTGCTTTCGAAGGCAGAAATAAGGAATATGGGGCATATTACTTCCGGAAGAATTACCCGCGGCTCATAGTGAAATCGATGATTTACGGGGTCATAATCATTTTGCTGACCGTTATGATCCCATGGTTTTATTATACTTTCGAACCCGTTCCCCTCCTCGAGGGAGATATGATGTATGAGGTTGCCTATTATAACATGAGTGCACCGCCTGATGACCAGATGAACAAACTGGCGCAGGCCCTTGCGAAACCCTTGCAGGAGGCCCCCAAGGCCCCGGTTGTAACAGATTCGGCCACAGTAAAAGAGAAACCTGTTGAAGAACCTCCGAAACAGACAGAGGAAAATGATAAAGCAAAATTCGACTCATCTGCAAACCCCGGAGGATCGGGATTAGGTGAAGGAACGGGCGACGATACAGGTTTGTCCACGGCAATTGATGTCTATCCGCGCTACCCTGGCGGGGATGAATCACGGTTGTATTATTTGCGCAAACAGATAAGGTACCCCGAAGCCGCACTGAAAGGGTCGGTTCAGGGAGTGGTGATGGTCGTATTCATTGTTGAAACGGATGGAACCTTAAGCAACATTGATGTGACCAGGCGCATCGGCGCCGGCTGCGATGAAGAGGCCATCAGGGTTACCAGGGAGATGCCACGCTGGGACCCGGGCAAACGCAACGGTCGACCCGTCAGGGTCATGGTGCGGATGCCGATAGTTTTCAGAATCCCCGGGGGGCGTACCTCCTGACGGGCATAAAAAAGGGGCAAAAGCCCCTTTTTTTATGAATGGCAAGCGAACTTGCTCTTAAATTACTTCTTTTCAGGAGTTGTAGGTGCAGGAGCAGCTTTCTTTGCATCTTTTGCACAGCAACTTGAACCTTTTTTTGCTTCACTGCAGGCTGCTTTGGTTTTCTTGTCGCATCCGGCTTTTTCTTCTTTTACACATTCTTTCTTGTCTGCTGGTTTTGCCGGTTTATCCTGGGTTTGAGGAGTTTGGGCAAAGGTCAAACTTGCGAAAAGAACAACAGCTGAGAATAACATTGCTACTTTTTTCATGGTATTTGCGTTTTGGATTTGTTTACAATTCAATAATGGTACAAAATTACACATACTATTTGTCATGTGCAATAGCTCCTTGTTAAATTATTGTTAAGGGGAAGCAGGGACCGAATAACTATTCTTTATTTTTCGTATCCATGAGGATGGTCACCGGCCCGTCGTTTACAAGTGAAACCTCCATCATGGCGCCGAATTTTCCTGATTGAACTTTTTTCCCGAGAAGTGACTCCAGCCCATCAATGAATTTAATGTAAAAATCATTCGCAGTTTCAGGGTCTGCCGCACGGATGTAAGAAGGCCGGTTGCCTTTTTTCGTACTGGCATGCAGGGTAAATTGGCTTACAACCAGAACATCACCCCCCGAATCCTTCACGGAACAATTCATCACGCCCGCATCATCATTGAAGATCCTCAAATTTACCAGCTTGTTGCAAAGCCATTCAATATCACCCTCCTGATCTCCGGTTTCCACCCCCAGCAGGACCAGTAATCCCGGGCCGATTTTTCCGATAACTTCCGCATTGACTGATACCGAAGATATTGATACACGCTGTACTACGACTCTCATGATGAAGCAGGTTTCATGTTGAAATGGTCAGAGAAGGAGCCTAAAGATACATATTCCTTTTTATTGGATCAAAATAGCATAAAGAATCTGCTGTTTTTTGAGTTTTATTGTAGATTTGCATTATACAAGACTTTAATGACCAAATTAAGCGTCAATATCAATAAAATTGCAACTTTGCGCAATGCCAGGGGAGGAGATCTTCCCAATGTTTTAAAGGCAGCTGTTGATTGTGAGCGGTTTGGAGCCCAGGGCATTACTGTACATCCCCGGCCTGATGAGCGGCACATCCGATATAAGGATGTATTAGAGCTGAAACCCATGTTAACCACGGAGTTTAACATAGAGGGTTATCCATCCCGTGAATTTGTGGATCTTGTGATCCGTGTTCTTCCCGCGCAGGTCACCCTGGTCCCCGATCCTCCGGGTGTGCTGACTTCCAATGCCGGGTGGGATACCATTCTGCATGAATCGTTCCTGCAGGAAATCATTGCCGAATTTCATCACCACCATATCAGAACCTCCATTTTTATTGATTCCAACCCGGGTTTGATCCGCAACGCGGCAAAAACCGGAACCGACCGCATAGAACTCTATACGGAGTCCTATGCCAGAATGTATCCTTCCTCCAGGGAAGAAGCCATTAAGCCCTTTATCCATGCCGCAACTTTTGCAACCGAATCCGGACTGGGCATCAATGCAGGTCACGATCTTAACCTGATGAATATCAAATATTTTGCCGAACAAATACCTGGTTTGCTGGAGGTTTCGATTGGACATGCACTGATCTGTGATGCACTCTATTTCGGACTCGAGAATACCATACAGTTATACAGAAGACAATTACACTGAAAGTACGAAATGCGATGCCTCGATTCCTGAATAAAATTTCAACCCTGTCGATCATAATGATTATGATGTTCTCATCAACGAGTGTAGCAGCCAGGAAGACCGGGAACCTTGAAAAAAAGGCAGCGGAAATTCATCATGCCGTTCTGACGATCGACTCGCATACCGATACGCCCCTTCGGTTGAACCAGAAGGGATTTGACATGTCGGTGAGACATGACCCCAGGAAAGATTATTCAAAAATCGATTTTCCCCGCATGAAGGAAGGTGGCCTTGACGGCGCCTTTTTTGGGGTCTTTGTTTCACAGGGCCCCCGCAACCCTGAAGCTTTTGAAAAAGTCAGGATCAAGGCGACCATGCTGTTCGATACCATTGATGCGGTGGTGATGCGAAACCACAACCTGGCAGGGCTGGCAGTTTCACCCGCCGATGCCATCCAGTTAAAAAAAGCAGACAAACGGGCAGTTTTTATTGGTGTGGAGAACGGATATGCGATTGGCAAAGACCTTTCACTGATCAGCACCTATTATCTCCGGGGCTCACGCTATATCACCCTCTGTCATACAAAGAACAATGATATTTGCGACTCTTCAACCGATACCCTTGAACATAACGGACTGAGTCCGTTTGGATATGAGGTGGTCAGGGAGATGAACCATGTGGGGATGATGATCGATGTTTCGCACATTTCAGACAAATCATTGCTGGATGTGCTATCCGTGACGAAAGTGCCTGTCATTGCTTCACATTCCTGTGCCAGGGCCTTGTGCGACAATCCACGGAACCTGACGGATGATTTGCTCAGGGCGATTGCAAAAAACGGGGGCGTTGTGCAGATGTGCATCCTCAGTGATTATGTAAAGAAGCCTGATCCCAACCCAAGGCGCGACTCAGCCCGGCATGCGGTTCGGGTGAAGTATCATGATTTTGACGGGCTGACTGAGGATGAAATGAAAGCAGCACATGACGATTGGAATGCGGTAAATGAGCTATTCCCTCAAAAGCTGGCCACTGTTTCAGATGTTGTGGATCACATTGATCACATCGTACAGGTTGCCGGTATCAGCCATGTCGGCATTGGGACAGATTTTGATGGCGGAGGCGGCGTTGACGGGTGTTTTGATGTGAGTGAGATGGGCAATATCACCCTTGAACTTGTAAAACGGGGCTATTCAAAAAATAAGATCCGGAAAATATGGGGAGGGAACCTCATGCGGGTGATGGACAAAACAGATAAAATTGCAAAGGAGTACAAGCTCAGCTGTCGGTGTAAATAATAAAACCACAGATACCAAATGATAGTTAAAATTTTTGTTTGCCTGATCCCCGTTTTTCTGTTCCTGATCATGCTTTTGTATCTCGACAGCCTGAAACTGGTCAGTAAAACTTTGCTTTTAGCATGCCTCGCGTGGGGACTGGTGAGTTCGGGGCTTAGTTTTTTTCTGAATACCTTCCTGTTGAACCATTTAGAGGTGAGTTTTGAAGCCTATTCCAGTTTTATTGCCCCCTTTGTGGAAGAATTTCTGAAATGCGGGTTGTTATGGGTCCTGATAAAGAGAAATAAAATAGGATTCATGATTGACGGGGCCATCTATGGATTTTCAATCGGGGCTGCCTTTTCATTTGCCGAAAACATATTCTATCTTTCCCAGTTCGCCGGGAATGACAGCAACCTGATGATCTGGATCACCCGGGGATTTGGAACAGCCATCATGCATGGCGGAACACCCGCGATATTCGGGATTCTCTGCATGAGTGCGCTGAACCGGCATTCAAGCTTCGGATTGGCATCCATCTCAGGCTTGCTGGCAGCCATTCTGATTCACGGTGTTTTTAACCAGTTTCTGGTCTCCCCGCTTGTTTCAACTGTGATCATTATCCTCGTGGTGCCGCTATCCATTATTATTATCTTTAATGCCAATGAAAAATCGATCCGGGATTGGCTTGAACTGGAATTTGATTCCGAGGTAAGTATACTCAGGATGATCAGGAAGGGGCAGTTCTCACAAACCAAAACAGGGAGTTTCCTTGTCTCCCTGAAGGAACATTTCGCCGGAGAGGTGGTGTTGGATATGTACTGCTTCATCAGCCTCTACCTTGAACTTTCGATGAAGGCCAAAAGCTTGATGATGCTCAAAGAGAATGACCTGATCGTCCCGCCGGATCCTGATTTGCAGGTAAAACTCCGGGAGTTGAAAGCGCTGAAGAAAAGCATTGGACGGGGCGGATACCTTGCAATTGCACCCGTACTGCGGATGAACAAAAAAGATTTGTGGAAACTTTATATGCTTGAAAAAGGTTAGCACCTGATTGTTTTTTTTCTACCTTTCACCAACTTTTAACATTTTTATCGTAATTATGGTAACGAAGGATGATAACGAGCTAGTTTATGAGGTAATTCACGGAAGCATTTCCTCCTTCGAAGTACTGGTTGACAGGTATCAGAAAACGATCTTTAACATGATGATGCGCATGGTTGGTGACTACGAAACCGCCAGAGATCTTACCCAGGATGTTTTTGTGAAGGCTTTTGAAAAAATGGGCGGGTTTGATTTTCGGTTTCGGTTTTTCAGCTGGATTTACAGGATTGCCGTGAATGAGGCAATCAGTTGGAACAGGAAAAAACCACCAACGGAAAGGCTTGACAAGGTCGATCCGGCATCGGTTGAAACACCGGAAGCCAATGGCAGCGAAGGAAAAAGTAAATTACTTCGCCATGAATTGCGCAAAATGGAAGAAGATTACAGGGTGTTGGTGTTGTTGAAATATTATTGTGGGTTATCCTATGAAGAGATTGCGGAAACAACCCACATCCCGGTAAAAAAAGTTCGTTCCAGGTTATTTATAGCCAGGGAACAGTTAAGAAAAGGATTGGTTGCAAACGGATTTTTTGAAAATGACTGAAAAAGAAATCATCGGAAAAATACACAGGAAGCTGGACGGGGAACTGAGCGCAGAAGAGCATCGTGAACTGGAGAGCTACCTTGCTGACCATCCTGAAGCAGCTCAGTATTCAAAGGAGTGGGAATTGATACAGAAACATGTCGAACTTGAGCATACACAATTTATCGACATCGATTTAAAACCGGAAATCTTAAAAAGGATCAATATGGAAACCTATAAACAACCGCCGAAGAGATCAGAAATCCTGGTAGTACGGAGTTTTTGGTCACGTCCCGTGGTTAAATTCGGCTTTTCATTTGTGCTGGGCGTTTTCGCGGGTTTTGTCCTGTTCAGTTTCTTAAAGGCCGACCTCAAAGGTTCCGGCTCTGATACTTCAGAGATGAAGGGAACATTTTACGATTCCCGTTCGTTCGACAACATGAAAACAGCGGATGTACTGCAATATGAAAGCGGCCTGACCAAGGCGGTGTGCAATGTCCGTTACTCCACCAAAATAGTTGAAGTGAGGGTTGACCTCTCTTCCCTTTACCCTGTAAAATCGACCATCGAATTCGATTACAATAATTTTAATGTGCTGAATGTCCAGAATTTAAGCGTAAACGACCAGTCTACGGCCACGGCCGCGGGGAACTTCATTCAGATCAACAATGTCGGTGACAATAAATTCATTTTCCAGCTTTACAACAAGAACAGTTTACCACACAACATCGACTTCAAGATCTATCAGAACGATTCACCCATTTACCAGAATTCAGTTCAGGTTAACAAGGAATAGAAATCAAAACAAATATAAGCCATGAAAAAGCAAGTTAAAATAGTCATTGGGGTCATCGTGGTCGTTGCCATACTGATCATCGGGGTATCCTTCCTCTTCCCAACAGTATTCAGCGGACTGACCTCAGGTACCTTTGGTAAGGCAGATAAATACCATAAGAGCCAGATGACCGAGGCGGATGTTAAACTCAGGAGTGAGGTTACTTCAGATACGGCCAAATTAAAGGGCATGATCCAGGGTTTAATCTATTTCTCGCTGTTCACACAGGATCTCAGCTATAAAATTGATTCGTGTGTCACCAAATTCCAGGAGCATGGAATCTGCAGCCAGGAGGGTGGATGTGCCTCGGTGACGGTTTTGCAGGACTATTCCGATTTTATCAAGAACAACAACAAAACCCTGGGCACGACCATCAGCATGCTGACAGGCTTTTATTTGAAAGATGAGTCTGATCAATCGGCGGATGTTGAGAGAAATCTCCGTGATTTCGGTAATTACGTAAGCAACCTGACTGAAAAAGATTCCATTCTGGAAGTGGCCATGAAGAGCATGGATAATTTCATGCTTACCAATAAAACCCTCAAGGCACGTAAAACGGAACTGGCTAGCCTGAAATCCATACGCGACCAGCTGCTTGTCAAGGGAGTCCAGATGGCAGCTATACTGCAGGATAAACCTTTGGGTGCAGCGCTCATATCCTATGCGCTGTCCTCACAACCTGGTTTGAACGTCCTTCAGATTAGCTCACACGGCCTGGTTGTTGGATCGCAAGCGGCCGGTTCACAAGGATCATTAAATGTGATAATTCCCGCTTCGGCACAGCAAACCGTTGGGGCTATTGCAAATGCAGGTAACCTTGAGAATATTGTTGTCAAAGGAGTGGTGACTTTAAACTCGGGCCCGGAAATCAATCTGATTCTTCAATCGCAACAAATCGCGGCAGTAGGATCAACCAGCAAAGACCTGGGGTCTGCTCTTATTGGAAGCATTGTGATATATGATAAAGGAAGCCTTCAATTCATTGTAGGAAGCGTTCCAATTTTGCAAAACCAGTTGTCGAATGCTCAATTTAATGCAATACTTTGCGGGACTCAGAATTATGGAGCTGTTGCCTATTTCTCTGCCGGGGCACTGAACATGGTTGCCTCGAGTTACGACATTAAAAGTATAGTTCAGAACCAGGCGATAGGTATGACGTTAAACAATATTTCAATCAATGCAATAAGCGCTATTTGCGCCCAGGGTGGGGCGCTGGGGTCTGTTGTTCCCCTGGGTTCAAGTCCTATTGGAATCGTAGGTGTTTTGAACAACCAGGGTGGTACTCTGGGTGTGGAATCTGACAGATGATTATAAAGGCATACTGAATGATTTTAACAGCGTACAGATGATTATCACATATGAGTAAAAATTTACTAAAGATTGCAGGACTCGCAGGAGTCCTTTTTTTGTTTCCAGCAATCCATCTCTTTTCGCAGCATTCGCCGCGGATACAAAAATTTCAAACCGCGAATGTGAAATTGGTTTTTCTCGACAAGAGCACTTCGTATCTTGTCCCTCATACGGTTCGCGCTTTCGAAAATGCATTGATCTTTCACAAGACTTTCTGGGATTATGATCCTACCTGCCCAACCAATATCCTTTTCAACGATTTTGGGGATGTCGGCAATGGCGGCACCATGGTGATCCCGTGGAATTTTCTGAACATTGGCGTTTCCCCGTTTGATTACACCTTTTCGGTGGTTCCATCAAACGAAAGGATGCAATGGCTGATGAGCCATGAACTCACCCACCAGGTGATGTGCGATAAGGCATCAAAAGGTGACCGCGTGCTCCAGAAGATCTTTGGCGGAAAGGTAACACCCGACAACAGGGATCCACTTTCACTGGTATACAGCTATTTTACGACACCACGCTGGTATTCTCCCCGGTGGTATCATGAAGGGATCGCAGTATTTATGGAAACCTGGATGAGTGGCGGCGTAGGACGGGTGATGGGCGGATATGATGAAATGGTTTTCCGGACCATGGTTCGTGACAGCAGTTTCTTTTATAACGTGATCGGACTTGAAACGGAAGGAACTGCCATTGATTTTCAGGTAGGGGTGAATTCCTACTTGTATGGCACCAGGTTCGACAGCTACCTGGCCTATAAATTCGGGCTGGAAAAACTCAAAGAGTTTTATTCACGGACCGATACAAGCCGGAGGTTTTATGCAAACCAGTTCAGGCATGTTTATGGAATTCCCATTCAGAAGGAATGGAATAACTGGATCAAATGGGAACATGATTTTCAAAACGCAAATCTGGCAACCATCAGCAAACTACCGCTGAGCCAGTATCGTAAAATCACCCCAAAACCACTGGGATCCGCCTCACGACCCTGTTACGATAAGGATGCCGGTAAAATATACATGGCGGTGAACTATCCCGGAAAGCTGGCCCATATAGCCAGCATTGATATTAAAACCGGGGAGATGACCAAAATAGCACCGGTGCCCAGCCCGAGCCTGTATTATGTGACCAGCCTGGCCTATGATGATTCGACAAAAACCCTTTTTGCTTCGACGCACAACAACGACTGGCGTGGGCTGCAATCGATCAATGTTAAAACCGGCAAGATAAGGAACCTGATCAAGTATGACCGGGCCGGCAACCTCGTTTATAACCGGAGAGACCATGCCGTTTACGGGGTGCAAAGCATGAGCGGCCGGTCAACGCTGATCCGGATTTTACCTCCCTATACCAAATGGCAGGAATTGTATACGCTGCCCTTTGGAAAAGACTTTTCCGACCTCGATATTTCTCCTGACGGACAGTTATTATCCGGAACGCTTTCGGATATCCAGGGACGGCAAAAACTGGTACTCTTCCGGATTTCCGATCTCCTGGAAGGCAAATCGGAATTCAGGCTGATCTATGAATTTGAAGATAACCCTGCAGCCAATTTCGTTTTTTCGCCCGATGGTAAATTTCTTTTTGGAACTTCTTATTATACAGGAGCTTCTAATATATTCAGAATTTCGATTGAAACGTCCAAAGCCGACATCCTAACCAATGCCACCAGCGGATTCTTCAGGCCGGTGCCTATTTCAAAAGATTCGATGCTGGTGCTCGAATTTGCCCAGAATGGGATGATCCCGGGAATCATGAAGATCGATACAACAGTCGATGTGAATGCCATTGAATTCCTGGGTCAGAAAATTTACAAAAAGTACCCGCAGGTTGAATCGTGGATCCTCCCGCCTCCGTCGATAATCAATCTCGATTCACTCGACGTAACCGAGAAACGGTACGTGCCCATCAAGGAGATCAGGCTGGCCAGTGCCTATCCGATCATCCAGGGGTATAAAGATTATGTTGCCGCAGGTTACCGGATGAATTTCATGGATCCGATGGGCCTGAATTCATTGACCCTGAAGTGGTCGTTTACACCCAACCCGAACCTTCCCCTGAAACAAACCGTTCACCTTTCACTTGATTATAACATCTGGAACTGGACCTTCAATGTGAATTACAATTATGCCGATTTTTATGATCTTTTTGGCCCTACCAAATTTAGCCGGGCGGGTTATTCGGTTTCGGCTAAATATTACAAATTGTTTAACAGGCTTTCACCAGGCAAAAGTGAATTGTGGGCCAAAGTCACAGCCTATGGCGACCTTGAAACCCTGCCCTTTTATCAGAATGTTGCCTCCGATTACAAGAACCTGTATGTTGCGACGGTCAATTACCACAAAAGTTATTTACGAAAATCTCTCGGGGCCATCGAACCTGAACAGGGGTACGACTGGAGTGCTTTTGTATTTACAAGTTTCGCCAAACAAACCTTCTATCCCCAGCTGATCAACAATTTTGATCTTGGATTCCTCCTTCCCCTCCGGAATACCTCTCTTTGGTTCCGTACATCGGTCGGGCAGAGTTTTGGGGAATCGGATAAAACCAACTCCTACTTTTACTTTGGCGGATTCGGAAACAACTATGTTGATTACCGTTCGGCACAGCAGTATCGCGAAATGTCAAGTTTCCCGGGGGTTGAGATTGACGAAATTTCGGCGCTCAATTATGGAAAAATATCAACGGAGGTTAATTTTAAACCGATCCGTTTCAAACGTCTCGGACTGAAGGGATTCTATTCAACCTATGCACGGTTTACTGTTTTTGGAATGGGCCTTTTTACCAACATTGCCAACGACCAGGATCAGCTGAATTTCTTTTCATCAGGCGTTCAGCTTGATCTTGAACTGGTATTATTCTCGTTGCTCAAATCAACGCTTTCATTTGGTTTTTCAAGAGCCTATGGACCCATGCTCCCGAATGACCAGTTCATGGTTTCTTTAAAATTATAACAGAGATTGTGAGAACAGGCGGATTCGACGATACTCCTAATAAAACATGATTTTGAATGATGGAGATGCTCCCTTCGATCAAGGCGTTACGAGATTTGCCAAAAAGTGATTTGCACAACCATTGTTTGCTTGGTGGCAGACGAAAGGTGCTTGAAAAGTATTACGGGAAACAATTCGCCCGGTTCAGGGCAGCAAAACCCGGAATTGACGATCTGAATCAATGGATTGGGCATGAGTTCAGGCCGTTCATTCAACTACCCGGAGCCTTTGAAAAAGCCGTGGAAGCGGCCTTCCTTCAGGCCATCACCGACGGAGTGACCCGGCTGGAGATGAGCCTGGACGTCACCTTTGGAAGAAATTTTAACATTTCACCCGGACGGGTTGTGGACGTATTGAAACATGCGCATCAAACATGGGCCCCCCACGTCGATTTTCGGCCGGAGTTGGGATTTTCCAGGAGAGTTCCTGTATCTTTGCTTATGGCGGATTTTGAAACCTATTGTGATTTTCATTATTTTAGATCCGTGGATCTGTACGATGACGAACAGGCCCAACCCATCGAAAATTTTATGCATCTGTACCGTTATGCCCGTCAGCAGGGAATGAAATGTAAAGCCCATGCCGGTGAATTTGGTTCTGCCGACTCAGTAAAGGAGGCAGTTGAATTGCTGGAACTGGATGTCGTTCAGCACGGGATCGGGGCTGCCGGTTCCACCACGGTTATGAAATGGCTGGCAGATCACGGTATCCAGCTAAATACTTGTCCTGCCAGCAACATCAAATTAAAGCGGGTCGCCTCCTATAAATCCCATCCCATCCGCATCCTTTTTGATCACGGGGTCAGGGTGACCATCAATACCGATGATGTGGTGATATTCGGGGATGGGGTTTCCGAGCAATTTCTTAAACTGTTAAAAACCGGTTTGTTCACCTATGATGAACTTGATGTAATCCGAAAAACCGGATTGGAGAATTCAAGCAATTAATTTCAATATCATGAAACGATTTGTCAACCTTGTAACGCTGTTATTGATCTTTCTCCCCATTTTATCAGGTTCTTGCAAAAAGAATGAAAGCACGGAATCAAATCCGGATGAAACAGTCCTGGCTGCCAATAAAAAAATAGCAATTGCAGTGGTTCATGCCTCCTCAACCGGTTTGGGAGAACTTCTGAGAACCCTTCCCGATTCAGCTTCCCGGGTCCGCTTGATTCAGACTTACATTGATTCGATCAGGTTTTACGACGACAAATCGGGCTATTTTTATGTTTACAACTATCAGTGTATCAACATTGCCCATGCAACCCAGCAAGACCTGGTTGGCAAGAACCTTTATGATTACCAGGATTCAAGACAAAAATATGTGATCAGGGCGCTTTCATCCACTGCCAAAGCAGGGGGAGGTTTTGTTGAGTATTACTGGATCAAACCTGGAGAGACCGGGGAAAAGTTGAAAATCGGGTATGTTGAATCCATCCGGGGGACAAATTTTTTCATCGGAACAGGAGTTTATATTACACAATAGGTCAGGAAATTAAATACAGGGCATATGAAGCGAACTTTCATTATTGTGGGATTTATCATGGTGGTGGTCATTCTCGCCCTCGTCAGAATATTATTCATATCACCCAAGCCGGTTCCGGTAAACAAGACCGCAGCCAACCCGGTGGTTCCGGTTGAATGTTATGTTGCCAGGGATACATCCGTAACTTACCAGCTTGAAACCGTCGGAACCATCAGGGCCAATGAAGAGGTGGAGATCGTGAGCGAGATCAACCGGAAAATCACGGCTATTTACCTGAAGGAGGGTGCTCTGGTAACCAAAGGTCAACTGCTCTTCAAATTGGATGATGCCGATATTGCAGCCAGAATCAATAAGTTAAATCTTGAAGTAGAGCTTGCAGGTTCCCGTGAATCGAGGGAGAAAGTGTTGCTGGTAAAGGGAGGAATCAGCCAGGAACATTTTGATGAAGTTTCAAACCTGCGCCAAACCCTCCAGGCAGAGATTGACGTACTGAAGGTCGATCTGGCAAAAACTGAAATCCGCGCACCGTTTGCAGGAAAGATCGGTTTGAGGAATGTAAGTGAGGGTGCCCTGGTGAATCCATCCATGATTTTGGCCAACCTGGTCGACATCAGCAGGGTAAAGGTTGATTTTTCTGTGCCTGAGCGATATGCACGTGATTTACATATCGGATCAAAAATCAGTTTCCGAACCGATTATCTGAATGAGGAGATAACTGCCTCGGTTGAAGCCATTGAACCTGAAGTGGATGTCCGGACCCGGACTTTGCTTGTGAGGGCCGTCGCTGCGAACAATGATGGAAGACTGGTATCGGGAACCTCAGTGCGGGTTTCCCTCAATCTCAGAGAACTGACGAAAAGCCTCTTCATCCCCACCTCAGTCTTGATCCCGTCTATTAAAGGGTACACTGTTTTTGTCAAACGGAATGATCTGGCTCAGTCCTTCATGGTTAAAACAGGGGTGAGAAATCGTAATTTCATCCAGATTCTTGATGGAATCAGTGTTGGTGATACGCTGGTCATGACCAATTTACTTAGATTGAAAAAGGATTCTCCGTTGAAGGTGTTAAAAATAAACTAAAATGAGTCTCTCTGACCTGAGCATAAAAAAGCCGGTTCTTGCCATGGTTTTTACCCTGCTGATTCTCATTTTCGGTGCGGTTGGATTTTATTACCTGGGAATAAGGGAGTACCCTGAAATGGATCCTCCGGTTGTGACGGTTACAACGACCTATTCCGGGGCAAATCCCGAGATCATCCAGGCACAGATTACCGAGCCGTTGGAGGATGCCATCAACGGCATTGAGGGAATCCGCGTGCTCTCGTCGGTTTCTACAGATCAGTCGAGCCTGATCACGGTTGAATTCAACCTGGGAAAAGAGATGGAGTCGGCAGCCAATGATGTACGCGACCGGGTTTCGAAGGCCATCCGTTTATTGCCCAAGGATGTGGATCCCCCGATTGTTGAAAAACTGAGTGCCAATGCCAATGCCATCATCTTCATGATCGTCAGGAGTTACAAACGGAACATCATGGAGGTGAACGACCTGGTTGAAAATACGATCAAGGAGCGGCTGCAGACCATATCAGGCGTCGGAGACATTAAAATCTTCGGAGAAAAAAAATATTCGATGAGGCTTTGGCTTGATCCATACAAGATGGCTTCGAACGGGATTACCTCTGTGGACATTGAACGGGCCGTTACCCGCGAAAACATTGAACTTCCATCGGGGCGTGTTGAAGGAAACCTGACGGAATTGACCATACGGACCTTCGGATTGCTGCAATCGCCGGAACAATTCAACAACGTGATCCTTAAACAGGAAAATGGAAACATTGTCAGGCTTTCAGATATCGGCACGGCCGAACTCTATCCTGAGAATGACCGGTCAACCGTTTTGATGGATCTGCTGCCGGTGGTCATCATTGGGGTGGTTCCGCAAACCGGCGCCAACAATGTGGCCATTGCCAACGAGTTCTATAAACGAATGGAAAACCTGCGTAAAGAGATCCCCGCCGATTATGATGTGCGGATCGGGTATGACTTTACCAAATTTGAACGCGGGGCGGTCAAAGAGGTTCAGCAAACCATCATCCTTTCACTCATCCTTGTCGTGCTGATTATCTTTATTTTTCTCCGCGACTGGCGTTCCACCATCATTCCTGTTGCAGCCATTCCCGTTTCCATCATCGGCTCCTTCATTATCATGGCGGTGATGGGCCTTTCGATCAATGTGCTTACCCTCCTGGCCATTGTACTGGCCATTGGCCTGGTGTGCGATGATGCCATTGTCGTGCTCGAAAATATCTATACGAAAATCGATACGGGGATGCATCCCATCGAAGCTGCGTTGAAGGGAATGAAGGAGATCTTTTTTGCTGTGGTATCGACCACCATCACCCTTGCGGCCGTATTTCTGCCGATCATGTTTTTGCAGGGGCTGATCGGCCGGCTGTTCAAAGAATTTGCCATCGTCGTGGCAGGCTCGGTACTGATCTCGGCCTTTGTGGCCCTGACGCTTTCTCCCATGATGTGTTCCCGCATCCTGAAGTCGCAACGGCATCTGAATTCAAACTGGCTGATCAATAAAACCGAACCCTATTTCCTGGCGCTGAACAGGGGATATCGCTATTCGCTGAAGGGATTCATGAACCGAAGGTGGCTCGTATTTCCAATTTTTTTAGGACTTATTATTGTTATTTTCCTGACATTTAAATCATTGCATTCGGAATTGGCACCCTTTGAAGACCGGTCAAATATCCGCATCCCGACCCTGGCTCCTGAAGGATCGACCTATGAATTCATGACCAGCTATATGGCACAGGTTGATAAATATATTCTCGATTCATTTCCCGAAGCGGCCGTTTCCTTTTCCTGGATATCGCCCAGTTTGGGGACCATTGAAAATCCGAACAAGGCACAGCAGATTATTTATTTTGTCGATCCTGAAAAAAGGTCGAGAAGCCAGCATGAAATGTTCCGGAAGATGACAAAAGATCTGCAGAACGTTACAGGTATCCGGACCTTCCCCTTTGAGCCCCCGACAATCGGCGATCGTTTTTCGGGGCAGCCCCTTCAATATGTCCTCCTGGCGCCGGATTTGAAAAGCCTGAACATGATCCTGCCCAAATTTCTTGAAGAAGCACGAAAGGTCCAGCTCCTTCAGTTTGTTGATGCCAACTTTAAAGTCAACAAACCAGAGCTCAGGATAACCATCGATCGTGAAAAGGCCGCCCAGTTAGGGGTTTCAACACAGGAGATTGCGCGGACCATGCAACTTACCATGAGCGGACAGCGCTACGGATATTTTATCATGGAAGGCAAACAATATGAAATCATTGGCCAGGTTATGCGGCAGGACCGGGACCGCCCCGATGCACTCAAGGCGCTGTATGTCCGCAACAACAAGGGAGAGATGATTTTACTCGACAACCTGATTGATATGGAGGAATCGATCAATCCATCCTCCATATTTTCGTTTAACCGCTATATTTCGGCCACTGTTTCCGCAGGGCTCGCACCAGGTGCTACACTGGGCGATGGGATCAGGGCACTTGACGGGGTGTCGAAGCGGGTTTTGCCTGCAACTTTCAATACAGCGCTGGCCGGGCAATCGCGTGACTATCGTGAAAGCTCATCCAGCCTGATATTTATTTTTATGCTGACCATCGTCCTGATCTTTCTGATTTTGGCAGCCCAGTTTGAGAGCTTTGTCGATCCGCTGATCATCCTGTTTACGGTACCGCTTGCCATTGCCGGGGCCCTGTTTTCGCTCTGGTATTTTAATCAGACACTCAACATCTTCAGTGAAATCGGGATAATTATGCTGATCGGGCTGGTGACAAAGAACGGGATCCTGATTGTGGAATTTGCAAACCAGCGCAAGGCAGCAGGGATCGATAAGCTGGAAGCAGTACAGCGGGCTGCCATCTCCCGTTTCAGGCCGATCCTGATGACCTCATCCGCCATGATTCTTGGAATCCTGCCGATTGCACTTAAACTGGGTGCTTCGGCCGAAAGCAGGCAATCGCTGGGGATTGCCGTAGTTGGCGGACTATTCTTTTCAACCTTCCTCACCCTGTATATCATCCCTGTCATCTATTCCTATTTATCGGGCGATCCCCGGACCAAAAAAATTGATTACACTGAATTGACTGTTGAAAATAAATCGATCATGACTGAAGACATAAGCTGATGAAATTTATACCGATTACCGGGTTAATGATGCTCATGTTCGCCTCAGCGGGTGTAAGCCAGGAGCTTTTGACGCTCGAGAAAGCAGTGTCGATTGGCCTGGCCAATAATTTCGGGATCATTATGGCCCGTCAATCACAACAGATTGCCCATAACAATGCATCCCCGGGAAATGCAGGGATGCTGCCCGGGGTCAATGTAAATGCCGGGTATGTCAATGGCCTGAGCAACGCCCTGGTCCAGGTTGTCACAGGATCTGAACTGGATAATTCAAGTGCACATTCCAATCTGATCACCGCCGGGGTGGCCCTTGACTGGACCATCTTCGATGGCCTGAACATGTTTATTACCTGGGATAAATTAAAAAACCTTGAAGAGGCCAGTGAACTGAGTGCAAAGATCACCGTTGAAAATACGACAGCGAAAATCATAGGCAGCTATTATGACATCATCAGGGAGGAAAGGGTTCAGCAGATAATGGGTGAGCAGGTGATGATCTCTAAATTCAGGCTGGACCTGGCAAAGATGCGATTTGAGACCGGAACGGGTTCGGAGATGGAATATCTTAAAGCCAGGGTGGAACTCAATGCCGACGTTTCTGATTTATCAAACCAGCAAACCATTTCAGAGAATTCAAAAACCACCCTGAATGACCTGTTATCCAGGGATGTCAACACACCGTTTATCGTGAAGGATTCGATCCTGGTTTCGGGGCAGTTAAAATATGACTCCCTGCGTGCCTCCATGAAATCGGCAAACCGGAATATTCTCCTGGCCATCAGGAATAAACAGGTGGGGCAACTGGAATTAAAGAGCGCCCGGGCCAATCAGTGGCCAACGCTCGACTTTTATGCCAATTACAACTATTACCGGTCCGAAACGGAGGCCAATTTTGTAAAATACAACAGGAACTATGGACCCTCATTTGGTTTGACATTAAACATGAAGTTGTTTGATGGACTTAACCTGACCAGGAAGTATCAGAATGCGGCCATTTCGCTGCAAACCAGCGAAGTTGAGATAAAACAGCTTGAAAACAGGTTGGAAGCGTATCTCGCACGCATTTTTAACGATTACCGGAATCAAATCCAGATGATCGGGTTTGAGCAGGAAAACCTCATGCTGGCAAAAAGAAACATGGACATTGCGAAAGAGAGCTATGCCATTGGTTCCATTTCATCACTTCAATTGAGAGAGGTCCAGCAAAACCTGCTTGATGCCGGAACAAGGCTGGTGAGTGCCGAATTCAAAGCGAAGCTGACGGAGACGGAGCTCTTGCTTTTGAGCGGAAAGCTGATCAAATAATGAACAGGGTATCCATAGAATTATAAACTATCTAATTACTATAAATGACCAAGTTATCTTTTCAATTAATCTGCCTCATTCTTACCTTTGTTTTAATAACAGCTGCCTGTAAGAAAACCTCTGATCCTGCCCCGGCACCGATCCTTAAAATCGGCCTGGTAGGAGGGATAGCCGGATTTTCAGATTCCGGGTTTAACCAAAACATCCTTTCGGGGCTTCAAAAAGCGGCCGTTGATTTTCCCATCTTATGCCAGTCCTACGAAGTATGGCCGGGTACTGATTTTACCGCAGGGATCAATTTTTTCCTTTACCATGGTTTTGATCTGATCATTACTACCGGATTTGATGCTTCTGAGGCAACGCTTGCCGCAGTCAATGCCCACCCAGAGACCGATTTCGCTATCATTGATTTTGAAATTCCCTCACCTCCCCCGAATTTGCTTTGCATCAAATTTGATGTAGACCAGGCTTCCTTTCCGTGCGGGTTTCTTGCTGCCTTTTGGGCAAACAAACAGAACAATGTCAACCCGGTTGCGGGTTTTGTTGCTGGACCTGATATTCCGGAGATCCATAAGTTTGCCGTTAGTTATTTACATGGAATTGAATACTTTAACACACTGTATCATAAAAATATTGCATCCATTGGTTATTATGCAACCTCCTTTTCCGACACCCTCCAGGGGGCCAGGCTTGCCGACAGCCTGATGAAAAAAAATGCCTCGGTGATTTTTGCATTTGCCGGTCAAACCGGCGTTGGCACCCTTTATAAGATTAAAGAGGCCGGAAAATGGGCCATCGGTGTGGATGTGGACCAGTTTTATTCTGTCCCGCCCATAAGTTCAGTTCTTCTGACCTCCTGTATGAAAAGACTTGATGTTGTTGTTTATGATGTATTGAATAAGTACTACCACCAGGATTTTGCCGGAGGAACAACCATCTATGGGAATCTGAACAATGATGGAGTTGGGCTGGCCCCTTTCCATAACTACAATATGTTGATTCCTGATAGTATAAAAACGGCACTGACTGCCATTGAAACTGGGATAAAGAATGGGACCATCCCTACCGGTTGGCCAGGTAAATAAGGCTATACAGCGAAATAATCGTTTAAGCAGAATCTTTAACGGGAAAATTCAAACGACGAAAGAATTTTCGTCAGCCCGATTTCCTGAATTTCAACCGTTCAAAAAACTCAATGGTCTTTCGCAGCGTATCGTGCAGGAGGGTAAGGTATAGTACAAACGACATCAGCCAGATCACGAAGAAATTGAACCAGAAGGTGTCGATTTTCCATGATCCGATTATTTTTACCGGTGCATAGAAATGGGCCCTTCCATCGTGAGAGACAGGTTCCATGAAAATCGGATCTTTTTTCTGGATCAGTTTTCCTTTTCCCACGATAATTTTATTTTCAGCCCCTTTGTTCATGACCAGGTCAGCAATGTTTTCATTGTAATAGCGCTGTTTAAACCGGTATACCTCGTCACTCCCGAGCCGCGCCCTGAGTTTTTCGTAGGCGTTGTCGCGCCTGGCGGTGACAGCGGTCAGGCGGGAGGAATAGCTCCTGCTGAGCGAGTCGAGGTAGCTCTTGGTATTCTGAACAATCGAATCGTTCAACAGTTTCTCAGTCAGCCCGTTCAGATACGGGAAAGAAGCAAACCCTGCCCCCTTCTGCAGGGCCGGGATTTCACTTTTCAGGATAACCAGGTAATTGGAGGTTTTTTCAGGCGACTCACCCTTAAAAATGTTGCGCTGGCATTCGTCGAGCTCTGATTTCAGCGTAGGGATCACATAAGCTGTAATATAGGAATACCGTGCAATCTCTTTGTCGAACGGATAAAAGATCTTTTCATATTTATTGTTGCTGAATTGTTCCACAGCCATGGCTTCAAAGGTCCAGCGTGAGGTCATCATGTTGCCGACCAGCGGTACATTCTCCCTTGAGGCGATGGTGGGGTTGAGGTAGTCGAAGGGAACCACTGTTCCGCTCAAAAGGAGCTGGGGTACAATGATGAAGGGTATCAGGATGTAAATTGCCACAACCGAATTCAGCCCGGCGGATATGTTAAGTCCGACCATATTGGCAAAACACGAAGTGGCAAAAAGGATCAGCCAGTAGGAGAGGGTCATTCCATGGATGCCCAGGATCAGGTTCCCGGCAACGACATATAATATCGACTGGATCGCCGAAAGAGTAAACAGCAGAACGATCTTCGAATTCAGGTAACTGAAGCGGCTGAGATGAAGAAAGGCCTCCCTCTTCAGGATCCTGCGGTCCTTGATGATTTCTTCGGCGCTGACCATCATCCCGAGAAAAAGCGAAACCACCACACTCATAAACAGGTAGGGCACCAGGTTCCGGTTATCGCCAAAAATGTACTGATCCCCAAAGCTGTAACGGGTCAGATAGGCCAGCAATGCTGCAAGGAAAGGGGCTTCAAGCAGGTTGATGAGCATGTACTGCCGGTTGGTGACCTTCGTCAGCAGGTTCCTGATGCTGAAAATCCGGAATTGTTTAAAGATCCCGGGTACTTTGAAGTAACTTTTCGGAACCTCATGCCTGGTTTCACTCAATGACAATGCAGGCTGGATATTCTGCCGGAAGGATTCATACCATTCTACGGGAGTTGTCTTCCTGTTTCCTGTGAACCGGCCATACTCGTTGATGATTTTTGTCTCGGTGATCTGAAGCAGCTGTTCCGGGTTGACATAGCCGCAGCTCTGACATTCACTTTCGTCGGGATTTACGTGGCTCCCGGCCCGTTTGAAATAGGTGAGCGCATCAATCGGGTTGCCGTAATAAATCGGGTAACCCCCTTTATCCATGATCAGAAGTTTGTCAAAGAGCTTGTATATATCCGATGAGGGTTGATGGATGTTCACGATCACAAGCCGGCCCTTCAGCGTCTGTTCCTTCAGCAGGAGCATCACCATTTCTGAATCCATGGAAGAGAGGCCACTGGTAGGTTCATCGGCAAAGAGTACCGATGGCTCGCGAATCAGTTCCAGGGCAATGTTCAGCCGCTTTCTCTGACCCCCGCTGATGAACTTGTTGATCGGATCGCCCACTTTCAGGTTACGGGTGCCGATCAGGTCGATATCCATCAGCACACGCATCACCGACCGGATTATCTTTTTTTCAGAAAAATCGCGGAAGCACAACTTTGAATTATAATAGAGATTCTGGAAAACGGTAAGTTCCTCAATGAGTAAATCATCCTGGGGTACAAAACCGATCATTCCCTGCAACTTATCCTTATCTTTTTCAAGATCATAGCCGTTTATCAGAATTTGACCATTGTGTAATTTCAGATTCCCGTTAAGAACATTCAGCAGGGTAGATTTTCCGACACCACTTCCACCCATCACCCCGATCAATTCTCCCGATGAGGCCGTAAAACTGAAAGGATGAATGCCATTGGTGCTGTGTTTGAACCGGTATTCCGCCTCTTTTGCTGTAAATTCAATACTCACCTTTTCAGATTCCTGGAGAAACCGGGATGCCACGTCGGCATAATAAACCGGCGCAATTTTAAGGTTCTTCAGGATGGTTCCGTTTGAAAACACAAATGATCTGTGGGGTTGTACAACATGTCCGTTGAGAAAAAGTTCATCATTCCCAAGATACCTGCAGATCATGGTACGAACGGAGGGCACAAAAAGAATAAAAAGGTTGCCATCGAGATGTTCGCGGAAAAGGTGTTTCTTCCCTGGCGGCACCATTGTTTTTTCGGCATTGACGATCAACAGGTGCTCCTGATGAATGTCGGGCCCCAATGGATTGGTAATGAAGGCAACAGCATCATTGAATTCCTGGTCGGGGAGGTTGAATGATGTTTTGAAAATTTTGATGTAACTGACGAACCGGGTATCACCCAAGGTTAATTTTTCGCCATTCTCCCTCGTCAGATCATCAAGGAATTCCAGAAATTTGATGAAGACAATCTGCCTGTCCTGGGCTGCCAGTTGTTTCCTGATCTTCTGACAGATCGCTGTTGTTTTAGCAAGAACATCGGTATCCTGGATTTCTCCCTCTTCCGGCTGATGAAATAAAAGCAATTCATCAAAGAGCAGCAGGTATTCCTCAAGTTCCTGCGCATTCAGATGCTGACTCAGGTAGGATCCGAGTATTTTTCTCGAATTTCCAGGAATGTGCTTTTTGCCTGATGCGGCAATGATGGCGAATAGTTGAACAAGCGCCATCAGGATGGGTTCAGACAATGGTATGTCTATTTTACAAATTCAAGCCTCACACTTTCAGCCAGGTCAGTTATCCCGCCTGCTTTCTGGATCGGGATTTTTTTACCCGATTCAATTCCGAAATTGGTCCAGATCGGCGTCAGTTTTGCAATGGCGTCGGCAACCGGTTTCATATTCTGATCGGCATTATACGCATTGAGAATCGTTAGCAACTTGCCATGGTTATCTTTCTGGCTTGCGAGGACGGCCATGATTTTTGTATTGTCCTTGGCCCCTTCGCCGAGATAAGCTGCAAGATAGATCCCCTCGGCAAATCCGCCGGCTGCGATCAGAACAGCAATCTGGTTACGGTTGTTTTTTGAAAGGAAGTCGTTGGTCTGGCTAAAAACCCTGTTGATCAGTCCAACCAGTGAATCTCTGTTGTTGTTGAACTTTTTGATTCTCTCAAGCAGGGATTGATCATACACGCCGGCAATCCCCAATTCATCAGCCAGCTTATTGGTGCAGGCCAGGAATTTATTGGTTTCATCCGTGCGGTTATAGGTTGCAGAGTAGCTGAGGTCGGCACTGTAAATGCCAAGATTCAGGGCTTTGCTCATTTCCGTTGTATATTTTCCTGCATTGGCCGGGGGATTGGTAATGTCAAAAATAAATCCGGCTTTGGCTTTTTCAAGCATGGAGGTGACTTCAAAAGGAGTTGGGAATGAATAAAGCAGGCTTTGCGATTCAGGGCTTAACGTGACCTCTTTTTTGATGGTATCAGCTGCAGCGGCGTTGGCTTGCTCATCCTGCTTGACAGGACTGTTGCAACTTAAAATGGCGATGACCAGGATCAGGGCTACCAGTGCAACGCCGGACTGGATTTTTGTGAATGCTTTCATAAAGTCGTTTGAAGATTGGTCCGTAAAATTGATAGAAGTTTTTTTCCGAATTCTTTTAATGAACTATGCGAAATTAATTGATTTTTTCAAATCATATAACTTTTTTTAAAATAATCATTCCTGATTGAGCAAACATTTCATGGATCCACTTCCTGCAAGCCAGGCTCGCCCTTCCCCTGGTGGCTGATCAGAACTTTCAGCGTACCCGGGGCTGCCGCAAATTCAAATGCTTTCAGAATATCTTTAAATTCAAAAGTCCGGGCAATCATGGGAGTCGGATCAACAAATCCCTGGCTGAGCAGGCTCAGTGCAGGTTTGAATAATCCGCACCTTGATCCGATGATTTCATATTCATTGATTACGATCTGGTTCAGGTCGATTTTCTCCGGATTGGCTACCGTGGTTTTTAATACCAGTTTTCCTCTTGGGTAAAGGTGTGAAAGCGCAAGGCTGATTCCGTCAGGATTCCCGGTACAATCAACACACACTTCTGCCCTGGCCTGGGTTGGCAAAGCTGACAGCATCAGGGCATTGATCCCCATCTTTCGTGCTTTTGCAACCTTTGACTCACTTCGTGAAATCAGGGTGTAATCGCAGCCGTTCAGCCTGAAAACCAGGGCGACCAGCAATCCCAGTTTTCCAGCCCCGAAAATAAACACATTCCCGGATGGCTTTATCCTGACCTGTTCAAAGATCTCAATAGCCGCCGCCAGGGGTTCGGTGAAAACCGCCGACTCCAGTTGCAGGCCATGAGGCACCACATGCAAATTCCTTTCGGGAAGCACAATAAATTCAGCGAAGACCCCGTCATGATTCTGAATTCCCAGAACTGATCGATTGGGACAGTGAGTTTTCCGCCCTGATTGGCACATATAACATCCTCCACACGGGCAATTGATCTCACCCACCACCTTTTTGCCAGACAATTCACTGGATTTGCTTACAACTTCGCCTACAAATTCATGTCCGAGAATCCCCTTGAAACCCATATATCCCCTGATGATTTCAAGATCGGTATTGCAGATGGCTGAGTAATGAATCCTGATCAGAACTTCGTCGTTAAATGGCTGAGGCTTTGGAACCTGTTTAAGTGATAATTTTCCGTCAAAAAAGAGTGCGTACATCATGGAAGCTTTTGTTATTTGAAGGATAATAAATCAGACTCAGTCGCCCAGGGTTGCAACCTTGTTGAATGTCCCGAATGTTGCATAGATGCCGAAAACGTGCATCAAGTTGCCATAGCTCCAGTCCCATAGCTCAGCATTCCAGATCGTCAGGTTTTTTTTTTTCAGAAAGGAAAACTCTATCCTTGGACCTGCTGCATATAATTCGTAATACCGGATCAGTTCTGCCCCGAACTTAAAGGAGTCGAGATAGTAAAATCCCATACAGTCCCAGCGAACGCGGGTCCCGCCATATTCAAAGGATCCGAAAAACGACCAATGGTTATTAGAAAGCATGATGATAGGCGACACACGCCACCAGGCCACTTCGTTTGACTGATATCCCACCAAAAACGCAACGGTTATCCCCTTAACGGGTGTGTAGGTAGGTCCAACCAATCCCTGACCCCAGCTGTTATTCTGAGCGGCATTCACATAGAAATAGGACATGATTCCAAAGCGCTTGTTTATCTGATGGTTCGCATATAACGTCAGAATGGGTGAAAAATCACCCTTGTAAATGATGTCGTACTGGTTGACTTTAAACATGGTCTGGCAGGGTGCTGCAGTCTGAAGCAGAAACCCTGCTGTGAGTAAAATAATGAGCCTTCTCATGCATTTTTCGCAGAACTCAGCTCTGCTTCTCTGGAATGGTGATGATAAATTCCGTAAATTCTCCTTCTTTCGATTTTACCTCTAATTTGCCTTTGTGAATCTGTGTAACGATGTCGAAACTCATCGATAGTCCCAACCCGGTTCCCTGGCCGGTTGGTTTCGTCGTGAAAAACGGGTTAAAAATCTTTTCACGCACATGATCCGGGATTCCTGTACCATTATCCCGGATGGTGATTTCAATATGGTTGCCTTTCTTCTTCGTGGTTACAAGCACTTCAGGGCTGAATCCGGGAATCTGTTTTTTTATTTTTTCATCCAGCGCATAGCAGGAATTATTGACGATGTTTAAGATAACCCGGCTTAAATCCTGAGGAATGATCGCTGCCTTTCCGACGTCCGGGTCGAGATTGGTTTTGATGCTGGTGTTGAAATTTTTGTCCTTTGCCCGCATGCCATGGTAGGCGAGGTTGACATATTCCGAAACCATGCCGTTGATTTCGATAAGCTCGTATTCTCCGGTTTTGCCTCTCGAATGTTGGAGCATGCCTTTTACAATGGTTTCAGCGCGTTTACCATGTTCATTGATTTTTTTGACATTCCCCTTTATCATCCCAATAACCTCTTCAATATCGGCATACTTATCATCAGAAACTTTGCCATGGATGTCTTTAAGGAAATCGGTGAGTTCGTCGGCGAGGTCGGCAGACAGGGAGGAGAAATTATTGACAAAGTTCAACGGGTTTTGAATCTCGTGGGCAATCCCGGCAATAAGTGCGCCCAGTGAGGCCAATTTCTCGGATTGTACCAACTGGTCCTGGGTCTCTTTTAAATTCTGCAATGTATTTTGCAAATCTTCAAGAATTCTGGTCCGGATAAAAGCGGAAATGATATGCTCTTTTGAATTTTTTATAAAACTCAGATCTTTGGCTTCAAATGCATGTTCCCGGTTCATGTTTTCAAGAATCAGGAAAGCTTCCACCCTGTTCTCAACCCTGATAACCAGCACAAGCAATGATTTTGGAATTGCGAGTACATTCAGAATGGATTCATTTTCCCATCCCGGGAAATCTGTTTTCAGAAAAATATCTTCAAATACCTCTTCTGCATTTTTCAGGTACCGATTTTCCGCATCATTTAAACTGAGGGAAACATCGGCCAGTTGCTGTAAATTCCACCCAAAGCTTGCCTTAAATTTGAATGCATTGACTTTTTTATCGAAAATGAGTGCGGTTGATTTTTCAACCGACTTGATGACTTTCATTTTTTCAAGCAGCGATTGAAGCAGATTTTCGAATGTAATCTCTGAATTGATAGACTTGACTGTTGTATTGATCTTTTCAAGTTCATCATTTTTATTGGAGAGTTCGTCCGATTGCTTCTCAATTTCCTCTTTTTGTTGAACAACTTCAGCAGTCCGGTCGGCTATTCTTTGCTCCAGAATTCGTTTCTCCATAAGTAATTGCCGGTTCCTGATTATCAATATCAGGTAGATTATTCCCACGGCCAGAAGAAAGTATATGATAAATGCCCATATTGTAGCATACCATGGAGCAAGGATCCTGAACTGGTAGGATGCCTCCCGGGCAATCTTTCCGTAAATATTGCGGGCCTTCACATGGAAGGTGTAGCTGCCTTTAGGGAGGTTGGTATACTCTTTATTTGTCTGAACTGACCAATCGGACCAAGTTTCATCGAATCCTTCAAGCAGGTACTGGTATTGGTTTTCTCCTTTTGGGGCATAAAACGGTGCAGTAAACTCGAAGCGCAAAGAGTTATACTGGTAACTGAACGTTTCATTGCCAGCGAGAATTTTCCCACTCCCGGGAACTTCATTGCCAAAATAGATGACCGAGTCGTTCGTTATTGTGATTTGTCGTATCAGCGTTGGATACGGTTCTGTCTTGAATTTTTTTACGCCCGGGTCATATTTTATCAGCCCATCCGGACCGCCTACCCAGGTAATCCCATTGGGTTCCGGGGCTATGGCCCAGATGACATAATCGGCAATCGGAAGAAAGGGCGTTCGATTCACCTGGTAGGCATCCCCCTTTTTTTCGAGTAACATCAAATGGCTTTCATCCCCGGCATTCACCCATAAATTGCCCCGGGAATCTTCAGTGATAAATGAGAACCATTGATCTTCGGCCACAGTATCCGATTTTATCAGCGTGATTTTATCAAAAGAATGGCTGTTAGAATTAAAAAGATAAACTCCTTTACGCGTGGATACACTGATTTTCCCTCCAAGCAAATTAATGGCACTCCCAATGGTTTCAGGCAATCCTGAAGATTCAGTAAAAAAAATGAGCCGATCTTCCTTGGGTGAATACCTGAAAATTCCCTTGGTCAGCGTGGAGCCCCAGATATTTCCTTCAGCATCCTGCAACAGATCATTGATTTCTTCATCAGGACCCGCAAGTTTCCTTGACTTCCAGCTTCCATTTTGGTTGCTCAAAGAATAGAATCCGCTCATTTCCCCTAAAAAAACCGTCGATGGATCGGAGGCAGAATTGAGCAATGACATGGCAAATCCATCTTTAACGAGCCTGGCGTGAAAATTTGAAACCATGAATACCCCCTGCGATGTTGCTGCAAGAATTTCACTCCCGAATGGGACGACTGCCCAGCAGGCTGAAATGATTTCGGGGACAGGCAGGAACCCGAAAGATTTTTCATCAAAGTAAAATAGACCCTGATAGGTTGATACGAATAATCTGCCGTTATACCTTAAAATATGGTTAACAGCGCCATTCAGGCCTGATTTTTCATCAAAGAATGTCAGGGGCGAAGGTACCTCTATCATGGCAATACCATTGTTCAGGGAGGCCCAGAGGATGTTGTTATCATCTGCAAACAATCCCTGAATATATTCATTCCGCAGGGCCGCCTTTTTATCAATGATCTGCCTCAAATGGCCATTGGGATCAATGATGATAACCCCTTTGCGCGAAGTGCCAATGGCATAGGTCCCATTAAAAAGGGCCACGCCGGAAGTTATCAGGTTTTTCATGAACAATTCATCGGATTGCGTAACAAAATTCCTGATACCATTTGCATCAAGAAGATACAGTCCCTGAGTTCCGGTGGCTATAAGTATCTGGTTGTCAGGATAAGGAAGCATAGCCTTTATCTCAATTGCCCCGGAGACAATCTCTCCCCCGGGCACGGGAATCATTGTTTTCTCCTTGAAACGCATCAACCCTTTTTCTTTTACCTGAAAAAAGAGAATGTTGTCAACATGGAACCCTGCAATAATTTCATAATCAGGTTTTATCAATTCCAATTTCCCACCCTGGTAGACGAGAATAATATTTTTTGTGATGAAATAGATTCCATCTTTTGTTGGGAAAATTTGCAAAACATCCCGAAAGGAGGGTACTGAAATGGCGGTTGAATCGATCAGGCTTTTAAAAATAAGGTCTCCCTGTGCGTTGGGTGCCAGCACGCCGATTTCACCCAAGGCACCAACAAAAACATTCCCAAGACTGTCACAGGCTAAAGCAGAGACTCTGGTGGTTTTTTTCGTTGGGATCAGCCGCCAGAATTCACCGTCGTATTGCAGGACACCGGCAAAATTTCCGAAATAAAGTATTCCTGAAGGGTCACGGGTAATGGAAAAGTTCTGCGCATGGGCCTTGTAGATAGCAGGCGAGAAATTTTTTATAAATGGAAATCCCTGCTCATTTTCTTTGGTGGGCTGCCCGGTAATGATCCCCGACAGGAATAATAAAAAGAAGGTAATGACCAGTTTATTCATAATCCTTCGCTTAGGCATTGTTATTATTTAAAAAGAGTTGGAGATACCGCGCTGTCATTACCGGATCACCTGTCATCATTTCGTAGATATTCTCATTCGGAATGTGCAGAATATATCCGTCCTCTGATTTTACAACCATGGTATTGGACTCTGTTCCTGCTGATTGTTTCGGATTACTCTGCACATTGCCGGTTGGGTCATTCAGATTAATAATAAGATTAAGAATCTTTATTTCAGGAACTGGTGCAAAGAATTCAGTGGTTTTTAAAAGGTTAATTTTTTCATATATGAGAAGGACCGCATTCTGGTCTCTCAATTTTATTTTTCGAAAAATATCTGTTAACTGGATCGTTGCTTTTTTCTCAAAACGGCTCACGGTATCCATGTAGTAGGTTCTGAATCTGGAATAAAGGATCCATGCCGACAATTCTCCCAGAAGCGGGTCAGGATTAACAATGTTGGCCGCCAGTATAGTCTCAGCCCTAACTGAATCGTCTTCAGGAACATGCGAAAGTGTATCAATGGCACATGCTTTTGTCCAGCGGTTAATTTTTGAATAATCCTTGTTGATGACATCTTCAATCCGTTTAACCAGGGTCATCGTTTCCTGTGGAAAACGGAGGCTGAAACGATGCAACTTTTCCAAAATCGACAAATCCTCAAAAATCGGGAAAAATATCTCCTTGATATCATCTGAGATCATCATATCACTGATCTCCAGCGCGTATATTTTTGCATTGGTATCCTGACTTTCAATGTATTCGCGGATATGGCCGATGGTCTTCGAATCATAAAGAAGCGAAAGCAGGAGGAAAACATGCTCTTTTTTATCCTCCAGTTCCTGAAGCAGGGCCTGGCGGATTGAACTGGTGTTGATATTGGCGGTGAGGTCATTCAAAGAGGCCATGATCCAAACAATGGTTTCAACCGAATCTTCAATGGTTTGTTTGATGAATGTGATCTCAGTTGCAGAAGCGTGATATTCAAGGTTGCTCAATGACAATAAGACCTGGAACCTGATATCATTATCGGGATGGTAGATTTTCTCACGTAGAAATTTTATAGAATTCGCTCCTCCGATAGCCTCAAAAAGCTGCAGAATTTTTTGTTGAATTGGCTTGTGGGTATTGATTTTTTCGAAAAACCGGTCCAGTTCCTGGAGAATAGGTTCCCCGATTATTTTTATTGCCTCCCCGGCAGCATGGGAGTTTTCAGGGATGAGCAGGTTTTCAATAATATGCGGCCAAAGTTCAACGCGCTTAATTTTGCCGGCCGAAATAATGGCTGCCTTTTTTACACCCGGATCATCATCATTGATAAGATTAATGAGCAGTTTGTAGGTGTTATACCTGCCGGAAGATCCCAGCAGGATGGCTGCCGTCATCCTTTCCTGGACCTTATCTGAGCGAGCAATATCAACCATGTATTCGAAGGTATAATCTTCGCCTTCTTTCCTTTTTTTCTCATCGGATGATAAGGATGCGATCTCTTTACCAGCCACCTTGAAACTCGCAGGAGCCACCGTCTCAAAAAAGTCAGTCAATTTTTGAATATGGTCAGCCTTTGCACTGGAAAAGGTTTGCATGATTAAAGTGACCATGGGATCCTGCTCATTCACCCCGCTGTCCTTCATTTCGCTTAACTTGATTTTAAGCATGTTCCTGTATTCCTCGTACATCTTGAAAGCGACCCAAATCCACAGTCCAAGTACGACAATGAATATCCAGGTGTAATGAACGAGCGTGATAAACGGAAAGAAGGAAAATAATAAAATCACGGCACCTGTGATTATCGTTCCTGAGGCTTTAGGAATACCTTCGATTTGATTTTGAAAAGGGAGACGCTGTTCGGTTGGAACAGGTTGGTACAATAGCTGAAATGCCGGTTCGTAAACAGCTCCCCGGATTGATCGTTCAAAAAGGCGGGCAAGGGCGATAAAGGAGAAAAACATGCCTATCGGGCCATAGAGCGCTCCGAATACTGCTGCTAAAATGACGCTGAATGTTAGAATGATTGGCAATGACAGCAAACTGGGACGGATTCCGTATTTATTGAGGAACCTTCCTGATACAAGCTTTAACAGAATCTCAAGGAATGCCAGGGAACCCAGGAAAATTGCGATGAACCGGGCAATGTCCTGCGGGTTGTTTGAAAATTCAACCTTGGTTTGTGCAAGGAATAAAAAATCGACGAACAAATATCCAAAGATGGGAAGCAGCGCCATCAGGGAAATTATGCGGAAATAGGGTTTTTTCAAAAGATTCCAGTAATTCCAATCCGACTGGGAAATTTTGGCATCCTTTACGGAAGTAACTATTCCGGATTGAAGCTGATCTTTAAATTTTGTGAAAATGAACAGCACCATGATAAGGCAGATAAACAGAGATGCTGAAGCCAGGAAGAGGAGGTTGGGTGTGTTGAGAAACTTCAGGATCAGTGGTATTGAAAGATATCCTATCATGTATGAAACAACCTCCCCAATGCTGATCAATGCGAAAATTCTTTTTCCCTGCCTGACATTGAAAAGCCGGCCTGCAATGCCCCAAAAATTGACCAGGGTGATGTAGACCATCAATCTCACCCAGGTATACATGATGAATGTGATCCAGCTTGAATTAAAGGCATAGACACCAATACTGATTGCAAGTACGCTGAGAAAAACAAAAAGGAATTTAATGACAACCTGGTGGTACAAACTTAATTTTCTATCGATATGTGAAAATATCCACCATGCTAGATAGATGATAATACCCGAAGCAATAAATGATACCGGTATCATTTTGGGTTTGAAGTGCTTAAGAAAAATTGCATTGGAAGCGGTAAAATAAAAGGAGATGGACATTCCGATAAAAAACGAAAACACCATCAATATGAGGACAGGTTTATATTCCTCTCCGCGGATATTCAGTATTTTCGTTAACCACGATCTCTGTCTCATGCCAAAACGGTCATTTCGTAAGTAAGGGATGATCGGGAACTTTGTACAACTCGTTGCGGTCATCCGTTGCGGGTTTCAGCAGTAATTGTTTAATCTCTTCCGGGAGTTCTTTGCTGAAGTCGATCCGCGTAACATGCCCGCTTTTACCACTGGCTTTCCGGGCGATGATTTTAGAGATCAGTGTCACACCCATCCAGGTGCTCACGCTTGTGATCTTTTCAAACATCGTTATCACGCTCTTCGGATAGGTTCCATTTTCAAGGCAAATGTTTATTGGCGTTGAAATCCCCGTGGTGGGGCCGATGTCGATAAGTTCCGTAATCTTGTGAATGGTAAAGACGGAGGTTTTCAACCCTTTTCTGATTGCTTCGTGAAAAGGTTGTGGCCCGATACCGATGTGTTTCGGGAGGTCGGAAGGATGAAAATTATAGGCTCCGATGGCCGGGTAATCAAAGAGAAAAGAATCAAGCTTTTGTCCGAAGACTAACATAAAAAGGACCTCAGGATTCCAGGACTTGTAAATATTCCTGAAATAATCTGTCTTTACTGACCCGGTATAGCATGGAACGCCAATATTCATGCAGGAATCGAGGACTTTGCTTCTGAGCTCGCTTCTCTCTTCATCGTTGTATTCGTTCCAGACCCTCTTTTTTTTCGTTATCCTGGCATTCGGATTTATGGAATCATCAGTGGCAACACCAATGATGTTGAGCTGATCCGGATACCTCTTTTCATAAAGAGCAAGCGCATTTAAAAGATTATTTCCACCATTGCAACTTACAAATAGTACGAGTCTAATACCTTTTCCCTGATTCAGTTTCGGCACGACTGGCAGAAATAAATCTCCCCAGAGGGATTCAGGATCAGTAATAATTTTATATTCTTTCATGAAGAGTAAATGATTAAAAGTCGTAGGATAGAGAGATCAGCAGATGTCTTCCCCGCTGGAGAATGCTGGTAGGACTGTTGACGCCATCGGCGGCCTTGGTGCCGGGATCAAAATAGGTTGTATTCAGGATGTTGTTGCACACCAGCTGAAGGGCAAGTCCCGGAACTATCTTGTTATTTGAATAGGTGATGGCCCCATTCAGAATGGCAGTGGACGGAAAAACATCCGTGTTCAAAGGCACGGTAGTCCCCTGGCCGGTAAGCCGTTTACCAACAAAATTCAGCCGGAGGTTTATGTTCAATTGATTGAAGAATTCTTTATTTGCACCAATATTGAACTGATGACTTGAAATATCTCCGACTCTGTTATCAACCTCCCCGGTCTCGGAATATGTTTGTTTGGGATCACAGAAGGTATAATTGAAATAGGCAGAAAAAGATTCAATCTGGTATATGGCATTGGCCTGTATCCCCATGATTCTGAATTTTCCAATATTCTGATTCTGGATTAATCCCGAATTTCCAACTTTTACCGTACCAACTACATTGTCGATAAAGTCATAGTAGATCTCCATATCTGCATGGAATGCCTTATTCAGTCGAAATCCTGCACACAATTCAATATTTTGTATGTTTTCGGTTTTCAGAGTCGGGTTGGAAATCCGGTTCGCGACAACCGAATATTTTGTCCAGTTCGATACATTCATGATCCCACTGGAGTAAATGGCTTTAAATGTAAATTTCCCAGGGGAATAAACCAGGGCTAAGCGCGGGCTGACTTTACTGCCAAATCCGTCGTTGGTTCGCACCCGGTTAAAGTCGTAACGAAGTCCAAAGGTGATTTTAAACTTACGAAAAGCCTGGAAAGTTCCCTGGGAATAGGCTCCTAAATCCCAGACATTGTACTCATTGCCCCCTTTTGGTGAAGGAATGATTACAGCTGAATCTTCTGGCGTATCAGTCAGGCTGGAATAATATTGTCCCTGCAGTGTACTGTTACGTACTTCAAGACCTGAAACCAGGTCAAACCTCGAAACCGGACGGTAGATGACCTTGAATTCTGTACGAAGTTGTTTCGACAGCTCATACATGTACATGGTGATCCAGTCAGGGGTTTTGTTGTTGACCAGGTCAGTCAGTTTTTTATTTCCACGGGCATAATTGGACAAGGATACTAAGGTAAAATCATCAGATACCGCATGAATACGATAGGTAGTAATATTGGAGAAGAAGACTTTTTCACTGATCTGGTTTTCATATTTTGCGAAAAAATAGGAAAGCTGAGGGATCCAGCTAAATCCGTTGTCGGAACCGGCAACATAGGTGTCGGTAAACTGGGTGAGCCCTCCCCGCCAGTATTTCCAGGTTTGAAAACCAATTGTGAAATTTCCAATTTTCAGTTTCCCATTCAGCAGCCAGCTTTTGGTTTCATTGGAGAAGCCGATTTTATGTCCTTTTACTATCTGATCATAGGCCGATTTATCCAGATCCCTCGCTGTTTCTGCACCCAGTGGCGTCAGTGAAAGCTGGTTGGAATCGGCAGAGAGTGAATAATAGGGATTGGTAAACGGAAGGTCGTGTTTGACCAGGTATTCCTTGGCACCTGAAGAGATATCAAGCAGTTTGTTATAATCCACACTGTTGTACACATTGGGATCGTAATCAAAATATTTCTGGCTGGAGATATCCATTTCATCGGAATGATAAAGCCTGCTGGTGACGGTAAATGAGACGTTGCGATATTTGCCGGAGAGACTGAGATCGACCGTCTCTGTATTATAAGTGCCATAATTTACTTTGGCGCTGATGCCAATATTCCTGCCGGGTTTGATGGCATCTGCCGAGTTTTGCATGATCACATTGATTACTCCGGCAAAGGCATTCGGCCCGTACATGGTGGAGGCCGGTCCGTAAATGATTTCAACCCTTTCAATGTTGGACAACGGATATTGCCTGTCAACGTAAGCCCAGTTGGTCCAAAGATCATTTTCCTCGATGCCGTCAAAAAGCAGCAGGGTTTTTTCGGTATTGTTCTGACGGAATCCGCGCTGATATATATTTGCATATTCGGGCCCATAGAACATGGTCAGGTCAAATCCGGGGACATCTTTCAGCAATTCAACCAGGTCATTATACCCTCGTTTTTTTATTTCATCCCGGGTGATTACAACGATGGTTGCCGGAGCTTCATAAATGGATTCTGCTTTTTTTGATACGGAGGTGACTACCTGTGCACCTCCTGAGAGTTTTATGTTATTCACCATGCGGATGAATGCAGGCGGGTCAAACAGGTTTGCTTCGTAGGTGGGATTAATCTGCAAAAGATATCCTGTCTCCAGTGCAGCCTTCTCAATGGAATCAATGGCGATGTATGTCATGGCGAGTAAACGGTAGCCCTCCACCTTTTGTTTTTCATTGAATCCCTGATGAACACAAGGATTCAGTGAGCGTATTACCTCCGAAAACTTCCCGATATCGTAAAATTTTCGTGCCTGATTCAGGGTTACATCACTGCATTCCTGGGCCCTGGATAAAACAGACAGCATAAGGATAGAGGTGAGGGTCAGAAATCCCCGGAACGCTATCCTGTATTTGAAAATCTGATGCATAATCAATTCGTTTGTATGTAAGCACTTACCATTCAGGGAAGGTCAGGTCTGATTTTTTTATAAGGAATATCTCCTCCAACTATTTTCTGCCATTCTTCCAGGGTCATATTCCGCTTTAATTCTTTTTTCAGATTTTCAGCCATCATGGAATTTTCAGTTGAAACAATCCGGATCGTTTTATCTGCACTGCAGGAAATTAATTGTTTGTCATCGGGTGAGAAAACAATGTCATATACCCACAGATCATGATTTTCAATTGAAATGGGTTTTGCCTCTAACGTCGGGAATCCTGCCAGGGTCATTGTACGATCATAGCTTGACGAAGCAAGTTCACCTCCATCCTGACTGAAGGTCAAGGCAGTCACTCCTGATGCATGGCGGCCAAGTATTTCCAGAGGCTTCGCTGCCTGGTCCACCATATTCCATACCTTAATCGTTCCGTTGGACAAACCTGCGGCCAGAGACTTTCCGTCTTTGCTGAAGGTTATGGAAAGAATGGCATTTCCATTATTGAGCAGGGTGAACGGGAGGGAAGGCTGCCCGTTGATGGCGATTGTTTTTACCGCTCCGCCTCCTGTGCCATAAGCAAGCCAGGTGCCATCGGGGCTGAATGACGCGCAGGTTATTTTTCCTGCAACAGAGTCGATCAACGATTTTGTAAACAGAGAATTATTATAATTCCACAGCAAGAGTTTACCATCGGAACCGGCAGAGGCAAAGATATTTTTTGCAGGATGCATGGCGAGTTCATTCACCACCGACGAATGCGCACGGATAATTTGTGGCTGTTCTTTTAGTGAACTGCGTTTCCAGATGATCAGATTTCCAGTCGCAGAACCGGCAATAAGCCAGTGCTCATCAAATGTCAAACCGACGGTGCGTAAAGCATCCTGCCCCTGTTTAGGGAGTTCAAGCCGGATGGGGGGTAAATCAATGTTGTCGAGTTTCCACATCAGCAGTTTGGCGTCATCGCCACATGAAAACAATGTTTTTCCGTCCTTTGACAAGACCATTGACCGCACCCCATCCTCATGGCCGCGCAGAATTTTCTGATCGTTCGAAATGGTGGATAATGCAGTATAAATTCCGGGGTCATTTTGCAAGCCACCGTTTTCTTTATTGATCTGGTAAGATGAAACGGCAAGCAAGCCTGGCAAATCATCCTTGACCGTGTTGAATAACTGACTTGCCTGAATGGCCATGGACCGGGATACAGCCAACAGCCTCAGTCGCTGGGTGTTTTTCTCAGATTCCTCTGCTTTTATCCTTTCCTGATCAGCAATTATTTTTTGCGAAATGGCCTCCTTACGTTGCATCTGAGCTTCATCTCTGGCAACCAGGGCTTCCTGTTTCGATTCATCTGCTTTCTTTTTCTGTTGAACAGCAACAACGGTCTGTTCCTGAGCTATGACCTGCTGTTTGACAGCATATTGCCTCTGCTGTTCTGTTATCATCTCCTGTTGCTCGGCGATTTGCTGCTGCTGTTCTGAAATTTTCTTTTGAAGGATTGCCTCCTTGCGTTGCTCCTCCATCCCCTTACGTTCAAAAACAGCCAGCTTCTCTTTTTCCAGGGCTTCTTTGCGGCTTGCTTCAGCTTTAAACCTGAGATTCAGTGAGATAAGCAGAAAAAGAATAGATACTACGGAGGCGATTCCGAGGATTAAAGCGGAGGTCTTGGCCCGCTTGAGGTTCCTTTTTTGCTGGTCCTCTTTTTTTGAAAGTTCCAGCTCATTTTGTTTTTTACTGTATTGCAAAAAGGTTATGGCCCTGTCAAAAGCTGGATCATATCGCATGGCCCAGGTGGCATTTGGCTTGGTTTGATCTTTCCATTGCAATGCAAGCTGGAGTTCCGGATTTATCCACAATCCTGTTTTTCCCTCCTGGTAAAGTTCTGCAGATTTTGACAGTCTGGTATAAAGCTGGGCCGACTGGCTCTCTTCTTCAACCCAATTCTTCAACCTGGTCCATACCCGCATGATGCTTTCATGCGATATGTCGATGGTGGAGTCTGAATTGATTTCCACATTTGCCGAAGGCATGAGAAATGCACAACCTGGTTTTCTAAAGTTGTCAATAACCCTGATGATCTCATCCTGTCGTGCTTCGGCCAGGGTTACTATTTCGCTCAGCTGGGTCGGGCGACGGGTTCCCCGGCTTTCCTTGTTAATTTCTGTGAGGGCCTTGAATAACTTTTCAGCAATGTGTTTGCTTTTAAAATCCCCGAGTTCGGCAAAAATTTCTTCAAGGTGAAATGAGAGCGCCTCCTTCATCGTGCCTATCGCCGTGTAATGTTCCAGCCCGATGGGTTGACTGCCTATGCGGCTCAACGTCCAATAATCCCAGGTCCGCATCATGGCATGCTGCAGGATGGGCAACTGGTCAGGATCGTCTCCAACATCTTTTAAAAGCTGTTCAACCAATTCATCGGTAATTTTACAGCCCTTCATTTCCACAGGGCCGGTGATGACCATGCGGCGTTCTTCATTGTTCATCCGGGGAACAAGGTAGTACCCTTTGTTGATTGTCTCCGTGAGCCCCCTGAATTCAGTGCATTCATCCAGAAAATCGGTGCGCATCGAAAGGACAATATAAACAGGTATTTCGGGGTGACTGACCGCAGTAAGAATCAGGTCGACAAAGGCAGAAGTTTCGATGATGGTGTGAAAGGCTGTCCTGCTGTTTCGAAACCGGAATAACTCTTCAAACTGGTCAATGATGATCAGTCTTGACTGTTCGGCAGGATTGTCGCTAGTCGATAGAAACTGGGCCAGTCCTTCTTTTCCTGAGCGGAGCTGAGCGGTAATTTCTTCTGTATTAAAATGGGCATTTGCGAGGGAATTGGCAAGGTTGCCAATGGGATCATCCGAAGGGCGAAAAATATTCACCTTCCATTTTGTCGAAAAATGTTCCGTTTTATTTTTGAGCAGGGCGGGAATGACGCCGGCTTTGATAAGAGATGATTTTCCGCATCCTGATGAACCGACGATGGCCAGGAATCTTGTTTGAAATAATTTTTCAATCAGTTCCCTGACCTGAAGTTCCCTGCCGAAAAAAAGCTCATCTTCAGAAATTTCGTAACTCCGGATCCCGGGAAATGGGTTGTCGTGAAGCAGAGGTGTTGCCATGGGTAGTTGAAAAAAATGAAAACAAATTTATGATAATCACAGAAAAAACCTTGAAAAACTTTTTTAAAAAAAAAACGGGATGACCTGAAAATCTGCTAATTTTACCTCATCATAAACCGGAGCTATGGATGAATTGAAACAGGATTCAGGTAATTCTTCCGAAATTGAGAAACTTCAGGATCAGTTAAAGGAGGTCCGGAAGCAACTATTGGAATGCGAGAAAATGGCAACACTCGGCCAACTTACGGCAGGAATTGCGCATGAAATCAAAAACCCGCTCAATTTTATCAAGAATTTTTCTGAGCTAACATTGGATCTGGTCAAGGAATTCAGCGAAGAAATAGGAAAACTGGCCAATTCTATTGATCCCAAGGATGCAGACTATCTGAATTCAATCCTCACGGATATGAGCAGCAATATTCAGAAAATCAGTGAACATGGAAAACGGGCCGAAAGCATCATTCGCGGAATGCTCCTATATGCCCATGGTAAAGAGGGAGAGCGTGTTCCATCTGATCTCAACAGCATGTTGTCGGAATATGTTACTTTGGCATACCATGGTCTGAGAGCATCAGATAATACATTCAATATCAAAATAGAACAGGATCATGATCCTTCCATCGGACTGGTCGAAATTGTGCCCCAGGATATTGGACGAGTATTTTTAAACCTGATAAACAACGCCTGTTATTCCACAAACCAGAAAAAGAAGGCACAACCCGATAAATATACTCCAATGCTCAGGACCACGACCAAAGATATGGTCGAACAGGTTGAAATCAGGATTTATGATAACGGTGGCGGTATACCTCCTTCCATTACGGAAAAAATCTTTAATCCATACTTTACAACTAAACCCGCAGGTTCCGGAACAGGTTTGGGGTTATCTATCAGTCATGATATCATCGTGAAACAGCATCGGGGTGACCTGAAGGTCGAAACCACTGAAGGCGAATACGCCGAATTTATTATCAGAATTCCAAAACACTAAATTGTATGAGTAACAATCAGCAGATAAGTATTAAAACCCTCGTGGTTGATGATGAAATTGACCTTGAACCCTTGGTCCGGCAGAAATTCCGTCGTCAAATCAGGGATGGCATCTATGATTTTATTTTCGCCCACAATGGCCTTGAGGCGCTGGCAAAACTGATAGAATTTCCGGAAATAGGGATCATCCTTTCAGATATCAATATGCCTGAAATGGATGGATTAACCCTCCTTTCCAAGTTGAAGGAACTGAAAAATCCCGGTTTGAAAACAGTGATCGTTTCGGCATACGGCGATATGGAGAATATACGTACCGCCATGAACCGGGGGGCTTTTGACTTTGTCACAAAACCAGTGAATTTCGATGATCTTGAAATTACGATAAATAAAACCCTGGAGGAAATATTACTGATCAGGCAGTCGCAGGAGGAGCATGACCAGCTGATTTCAATCAGGCAGGATTTAAATACTGCAAGGGAGATCCAGCAGGCCATTCTCCCAAAAATATTTCCGCCTTTTCCAAACCGGACCGATTTTAATATCTATGCTTCTATGGTTGCCGCCAAGGAGGTGGGAGGGGATTTTTATGATTTTTTCATGATTGACACCGACCGTTTGGGTTTTGTAATCGGAGATGTTTCAGGCAAGGGAGTCCCGGCTGCCATTTTTATGGCAGTAAGCAGGACCCTGATCCGGGCAACAGGTCTGAAAGGACTTCCAACGGATGAATGCATGAACTATGTGAATAACCTGCTTTGCAATGAAAGTGTTTCGTGTATGTTTGTGACCGTCTTTTACGGCATTCTTAACACGGCCACCGGAGAAGTTGAATATGTAAACGGAGGTCACAATCCTCCGTATGTACTTTCGGGTGACGGGATTCACAAAGTTGCCATGACCGGGGGCCCGATCATGGGTTGCATGGAGGATTTCAGTTATCAGTCAAAAAAATTACAGCTTGCTCCCGGCGACCGGCTTTTCCTTTTCACCGATGGGGTAACCGAAGCCTTCAATACCAGTGACCAGTGTTACGGGGATGACCGCCTTGAAGACTACCTGCGGTCTAACCTTGCCTCTTCCATCGAAGATGTGGTGAAGGGATCGATGCAGGAGGTGAATGCCTTTTCTTCCGGGATGGCACAATCTGATGACATTACTTACCTTGCAGTATCTTTCAATGGCCGTACCTGAACCTGATGTCCTTGAATGGAAAGATGGAAATTGTCAGTAAAAAATGGGATATTTTTGACGTTCTCGATCTTCAGGGACGCATTGATGGTTTAACCTCGGCCGGACTTAAACGGGCCATTGACCAGTCTGCGATTGAAGGCCGCCGCAACCTGGTTCTCGATTTCACCCATGTTTCTTACATGAGCAGCGCCGGCCTGCGCATCATCTTGCAAAGCCACAAGGCCCTCGACCAGATCGGGGGAAAGCTTACACTGGTTTCAGTTCCACCGGCCATCATGGAAGTTTTCACCATCAGCGGGATGGCCGGTTTTCTGGGAATCCACGATGATTTGAACGATTTGCTGGCAGGAAAGCAACCCGAGGTCGATTCCCCCGAGATCACGGAAATGACCCTTGACGGGATCACTTTCGTATGCCGAAGAGGGAATGTTCAAAAAGGTAAATTCTTTGTCTTCGGATCTGAAGACAGATTGATGAATTCATCCTATGGGCCTGATGATACGGTGAATAATAAATCAGCCGACATGGACTATGGTCTTGGCCTTGCAGCATTGGGTGACGACTATTCTGATTATAAATCCCTGTTCGGCGAGGCCATAGTGATCCGGCATCATTTCTTTTCCTACCCGGCTGTTGCCAAACCGGTTGTTGATTACTCCTATTTTTCACCTGAGTCGCAGCATTCACTGAATTTCTTATATGGCTTTGGGCTCAACGGTCCCTTTGCCCAGGTTCTCCGGTTTGATGCAGGTAATAGTCCGTTAAGCCTGGATGAACTTCTCAAAACTGCCGGAAAGATTGCTGAGACAAAAACCTTTGGCGTTGTGATCCTGGGTACCAGCGGAGGAATTCATGGCATGCATTTGAAAAAATCGCCAGTCATTGAAAATTGCCCTGCCACCGGGAATATTTTAGATACTGCCCATTTTACGCAATGGATGAACTTTTCTCTTGAATCAGAAGAGATCAATAAAACCATCGTGGCTTGTGGCATTGTCGTGAAAAATACCGATGTGAAGGATCCCGGGTTAAAAAGGCTTCTTCCTGAAAACGGATGCATGCACCTGCATGCTGCCATATTTGAGAATGGATTGTGGAGCAATAACATCAACGGGTTTGAGGCCGAGTTGACCAGGGTTGTAAGAGAATTTGATCCGCAGAAGGTCCTTCATCTTTTGCCGGACTCAAAACTGAAAAACGGTTTTATTGCCATTATAAACCTGGAGACCAACTGATGGACCTGTGGATCGGAGCGGTAAACCTTGGCATCCTCTATGCTTTCATGGCCATAGGCACATTCATAACCTACAAGCTTTATTCATTTCCGGATATCACCATCGATGGAACCTTTACCACGGGAGCTGCAGTGGCCTCCATCCTGGTTGTGGACGGATGGAACCCGATCCTTGTTCTTCCGGTTGCATTCCTGGTCGGCTCGCTGGCAGGTTTTATTACAGGATACATCCATACGCGGTTTAAAATTGAAGGATTGCTTGCTGGCATCCTGGTGATGACAGGCCTGTATTCTGTGAATCTTCATATCATGGGGAGGTCAAATATTCCCCTGCTGAACAGCCCTACCTTTGTATCCCTTCTCTCCCCGATTAACCCGGGTTTAAATCCGGAACTCTGGAATTTTTTCTTTCTCGTTCTCTTCATTCTTGTGATCTGGATGCTGACCTCCTTGTTTCTGAAAACTGATTTCGGACTCACCATGCGCGCTACCGGGAACAATTCGGTGATGGTTGCAGCGCAGGGTGTTTCGGTTAACCGGATGAAAATATTCGGAATATCGCTGGCCAATGGATTTGTGGGGGTATCGGGAGCTCTGATAGCACAATACCAGGGATTTGCCGATATCGGCATGGGTATCGGTTCAATAATTTTCAGCCTGGCCTCTGTGATCATCGGGGAAGCCATTCTACGTCACCGCTCCATGTTTGTCAAAGTACTTGGGGTAATTCTGGGATCCATCATCTTCAGGCTGGCTGTGGCCATGGCGCTTCATTTCGGGATGAATCCGAACGATTTGAAGATCATCACCGCCTTCTTTGTGCTTATTACGCTCATTGCCTCAGGTGCAATGGGATCCGGTTCCACGGGTATCCTGAAATCCCTGCGCGACAGTTTTGAAAAAAACAGGAAACCATTCCTGATCATCTTTACGCTCATTTTGGTTTCAATGGCAGGTTATTTCCTGTTAAGACCTGCCCGGATCAATCAGGTTGAGAAGAAGATAGTTAAAATCGGCCTGATCATGGCCAATAACAGCGATATTGTCACTAAAACCCGTGATGGCATTATTTCAGAACTCGGGAAACTTGGTTATGTCAATGGAAAAAATTGTGTCATTCTTGAGCAAAATGCAGAGGGAGATATACCGACCAATCAGACCATCATTGGGCATTATCTGAACGAACAGGTCGACATTTATGTGCCGATCTCCACAGCCTCTACCCAGGCTGCCCTGAATAAGGTCAAGGATAAGCCGATCATTTTTGCCACCGTGGCCAACCCGTTCATAATCGGGGCGGGAACCTCGCCAGTCGATCATCCGCCCAATATCACAGGAATATACGGAGCCTCCCCGATCAAAGATCTGCTTACAATTTTTAAAAAGATGTATCCCGGCAAGGTCCGGATCGGGACCATTTACAACCCGGCTTATCCCAATACGGTTTCCAATTTAAAGGATCTGAAGAAGGCACTCAGTTCTGATAAGGATATTGTGCTTGAAGAGGTCACCATCTCCGGCTCCAATGATGTCTACCAGGCTGCACTTGCACTGGTGAACAAAAACATCAAGGCATTTGTCCTGATCAATGATCTCACTGTATTCAATTCGTTCGAATCGGTGGTCAGGGTATCAAAAAACAGCAGGATCCCGATATTCACCTGTGATGCAGAGCGGTTGAAAGACGGGGCCCTTATCGTCTACGGATTTGAATTTTACGTGAGCGGGATGCAGGCTGCACGTCTCATCGACCGGATCATCCAAGGAGAGAGCCCGGCACAGATCCCGTTTGAGAAATATAAAATTGTAACCTACGGGGTGAATTATGATGTGGCCAAAGAACTCGGACTTTCAATCCCGTTGTCCATCCAGACTGCTTCAGATGCATTCGTGAGGAATGGAAAATTAACAAAACCGCCCTTGACCCTCCCTGAGGAAAAGCGCGACAACCGGCCAAAACGTGTGGCGTTGTTCCAGATAAACAGCAATTCACTGCTCGACAGGAGTGCCCTCGGGTTTAAGGAAAAAATAGGCAAGGAGGCCAGGCTGAAATCAATTATGCTGACGATGGATGAGTACAATGCACATGGCGATTACCCGACAGGGGAGGCCATTGCCAAAAATATTGTTGATATGGATTACGATTATGTGGTGACCTTTTCGACCCTCGCGCTGCAAATGATGGCCAATACCAATAAAAAGATACCCCACGTATTTTGTACTGTCACTGATCCAATCAAAGCCGGTGTCGCAAAAAGCAGGACTGAGCATTTTCCGAACCTTACCGGACTGGCTACGCCGCAACCAGTGGAGGCGACAGTCAGCCTGATGCGTACGCTTTTCCCAAAGGCAAAAAAAATAGGGATCATCTGGAACACGAGTGAAATAAACTCTGAAATATGCACCATAAAGGCCAGGGAGTCCTGCAGGATTCATAACTTCCAGCTGGTTGAACGATCCATCACCTCCCTCAATGACCTGGATGATGAACTGAATGCGCTGGTAAGTTCAGGAATTGATATTTTCTTTATTTCGGGGGATGTGATGATCTCGCAGGTGATTCCTGAAATTGCTCAAACCATGCAGAAGAAGGGAATTCCTTTTTTTACCAATACCGCTGATGATGTTAATTCAGGAACGTTCCTAAGCCTGGGAGCCGATTATTACGAAGTGGGAGAAAAGGCGGCCATCATTTTTGAGGGGGTACTCATGGGGGCCAACCCAAACGACATCCCGATCGAAACATATGTGCCTTTTTCACTGGGGGTGAATCTGACCCTGGCTAAAAGATTTGGGGTCATACTTCCGGATTCCCTGGTAAAGAATGCTAAAATTGTAATCCACTGACCATGATCTGCATTCACAACCTTCATAAAATATTCAATGCTGGTTCTCTGGATCAACTGGTGGCCCTGAAAGAAATTAGTGTTGATATCAGGGAACATGAATTCGTAACCATCATCGGTACCAATGGCTCCGGGAAATCGACCCTTCTGAATGCGATAGCCGGGAATATCAGGCCTGACAAGGGAACCATTGAAATTGACGGCAGGGATGTGACAAGGAAAATGGACTTTCAGCGTGCCAGGTACATTTCCAGGGTGTTTCAGAATCCATACACCGGAACCGCCCCCGGGATGACCATTGCGGAGAACCTTCTGATGGCCTGGTTCCGCGGAAAAAAACGCTTTCCTGTGATCTCACTGAAGGGCGCACTGAAGAGCCAGCTTCAGCAGCAGCTGGCATCGCTCGACATGCAGCTGGAAGACCGGCTCGAAAATTTAATGGGAACCCTGTCGGGGGGTCAGCGCCAGGCGATCACCCTGCTGATGGCGGTGCTCCAGACACCTAAAGTGCTCCTGCTGGATGAGCATACGGCTGCCCTTGATCCGAAAACTGCCGCCCAGGTCATCCGTTTAACCCAGAAGTTTGTGACGGCCAATAAACTGACTACGGTCATGGTGACCCACTCCATGCAGCATGCACTGGAGCTGGGGACGAGAATCCTGATGATGCACAATGGTCAGATCATTGAAGATATTCATGAAGAGGAAAAGAAACACCTGACCATCGAGGACCTGTTAAATAAATTTGAAGATATTCGGAAAATTGAAAAGCTGACGCCTGAGTTGATGGAATCATTAAAAAAACTATATAAGTGATGAAAAAGCCAAGGATATTATTCCCATGGATGATTCTGATTATTTTGCTCAATGGATGCTGCAAGAATAATGAGCCCGTATACAACCCGGTCACAAACGGGGAAATCAGGATTGGTGCGTTGCTTTCGCTCACCGGGAGCGGCTATTCAACAGGCCAGAGTTCACAGGTGTCGATTGAACTGGCGCAACATGATATCGCCGGGTATATGAACCAGCTGGCGATTGAAAAAAAAGTAACTGTTGAAGTACTTGATACAAAAACGGATACTGCGGAGGCGCTGAAGCAACTGAAGGTGCTTTACGATAAAGGGATAAGGCTGGTGATCGGACCTTATACCAGTGCTGAATTGGCAGCAATTAAACCCTTCGCCGATTCACACGGAATCCTGGTTATAAGCCCTTCGAGCGTGGCCGTTTCACTCGCTATCCCCAACGACAACGTTTTCCGGTTTGTTTCGAGTGATGTGTTGCAGGGAAAAGCAATGACAAAGATGCTGATCGAAGACCAGGTAAAGGTTATTGTTCCGCTGGTGCGGGATGACGTGTGGGGAAGGGATTTACTGGCATCCACCCGGAGAGATTTCATGGCTGCCGGAAGTAAAGTCCGTACCCCCGTGATGTATTCACCGAAAACGACCGACTTTATTCCTTTGCTTTCAAAGCTCGACTCGAATGTTGCAGCTGAGCTGAATTTGTATGATCCAGGAGAAGTGGCGGTTTACCTGGTTTCACTGTCGGAAGGTTCCGGTTTTTTGCATGATGCTTTGGAAAAGGTCAATCTGAACAAGGTGTTTTGGTACGGCAGTTCAGCATTCGCTCAGAACGCCTCCATGCTTACCGATACTACAGCCGCCTCCTATGCCTGCGCTCATGGATTGCCCTGTCCGATTTTTGGCCTCGATGATGCTGCAAAAGATAAATGGCAGCCTCTCAGCGATCGCATCCAGCTTCAAATCGGCCATGTGCCCGATTCATATGCTTTCACTGCCTACGATGCATTGTGGGTTTCGGTTCTCAGTTATCTCAAGGCCGGAGAATCCCCGGATATCGAGTTTTTGAAACTGGTATTCACGCTTGAATCTTCCGGATATTTTGGTGCATCGGGAAATACTTCACTGGATGTGAATGGTGACCGTGCCGTCGGAAATTACGATTTCTGGGCGGTGAAACGCGGATCCAATGGATATGCCTGGCAGAAAGTTGCGAAATACAACTCAGCAACGGATCAGTTGACCAGGCTGGAAAAATAAATCTCAGGTTCTTTGCGGTTGACTGACCTGATCAGGAAAATCAAATTAAAGGCGCTTGACAAAAAAGACCTTGCCGTCACCTTCCATGTAAAAATCGTTGATCTGTGCCTCTTTTAAGTATCCGGTAGAATCGTAAAAATGCCGGGTCGGGGCATATTTTTCGAGGGAAGAGGTTTCGGCGATAACAATCCGGCCTCCCATCTTTTTAATGGCTTTGTGCGTCTCTTCAATCAGCATGTTCCCAATCCCCTTTCCACGGTAGTCGTTATGCGTCGCGATCCAGTAGAGATCAAAACTGCCCTCGGTGGCTGAAATGGGCCCGAAACAGCTGTATGAAACCGTTTTTCCGTCCGATTCGGCGAACAGGAAGTGGTAGTCGCTTTTATCGCCAAGGTCAAGGCGGTCCTGAACCAGTTCGACGGCAACAGGTACTTCGGAATCGTAGAAAAATCCGGTGGAGACAATGATGTCCCTGACAATTTCAACATCTTCAGGACGAACCTCTGAACGAAAAGTGATCATGGTGTTTTTATTTGTTGTTGTGTTAATACCGCATCAGGTTGAAGGTGCTTTACCTGATTGCATCCGCAAGTACCCTTGAAATAACTTTATCAAAGGTCAATCCTCTCTTCTTCGAAGCAGCCATGAATCCACCCGACTCCGAAAGGCAGGGATTGAGGTTGATGTCGATCACCAGGGGTACCGCTTCTTTGGTCACCCTGAAGTCAATGCGGACGTACCCCTTGAATCCCATTTCGATCCAGCATTTTTTACAGATGGCGATCATCTCGTTTTTCAGGGGTTCATCAGCCTTTGATAATCTGAAGCTCCTCCGGGTATGGGTATACTCGAATGATTTGTCGTCCCACTTTGATTTATAGCCCATCATCTTTGGCTTGTCATCGGGATAGTCGACGAAGGTCATTTCAGCTAGCGGAAGCACATCAGGCCCATCCGGGCTGTAAAGAATGGAATTATTAAACTCTCTACCTTCAATGAATTCCTCAATAAAGTAGTGTTGCAGACTTTTCTTTTTTATTCCTTCAATGAACCCGTTATCAGAGCCCATAAAGACGCAATCCTCATCCAGCTCGAGCGAACCCTCTTCCCAGATAGGCTTTATGATGTATTTCTTGTTGGGTTCCAGTTTGTGGCACTCATCAAGCGTATAGCCTTTGGGGGTTTTAATTCCGATGGCATTCAGCTCCTTCTTCGCAAGATATTTATTGGAACAATGGAACATGGGAATCAGGGGTGATCCGGTATAGGGAATCCTGATGAAGTTGAGGACTGAAGTGGCAAGAAATGCGAATTCTCCTTTGTTTCCGATCGTTTCAACCAGGTTGAAAATAATATACGGGTTTCCCTTTTGAATTTGCAGGATCGCTGATTTAAGATTAAGATCCAACTGCAGATAGTCAACATCGTAATCCAGCTTTTTTAATGCACCGGTTACAAGATTTACCTGTTCAATGACATCGGCTTCATCATCCTTTGGCTTTTTTGACAACTTATTGTAAAGGATCAATACTTTTTGTTTCATTTTGGAGGAGTTAATTATTGCAGCCCGTACCTTTTTCTGGCGGAGAGCATGATCTCATGGATAAGTCGCTGAAAATCATATCCGTGCTTATAAGCGAGTATTGGCAGATCAGAATGGATGTTGTCCAGTCCGGCCAAAGGATTCACCTCAATAAAATTCGGTATGCCGTTTCGGTCAACACGGATGTCAATCCGTCCGCCATCCTTGCAACCTAAAACGCGCCAGGTTTTAAGGGCAAGATCGATGCATTTGTCAGCGATCTCTTTTTCGGGAACTTTATATTCTATTCTATCGTGGTAATTAGATTTGGAATGATAGGAATAGATGTTATTGGTATCGGCCTTTAAATAAAGAATTTCCATGATCCCCGCCGGATAGCCCTCGGGGCCGCTGCCCAGCACACCCACGGTGAATTCCCTCCCGGGAAGATACTCTTCAACCAGCAGTCCCGACGGATACTTTGAAAGCAGATCCTGGCATATGCCGGTCAGTTCCTCCGGACTGGCGACCTTCGACAACGCACTGATCCCTTTGCCGGTCCCCTCTGAATTGGGCTTTACAAACAAAGGATAGGTCAGGTTGACCGATGAACAGTCTTCAATACGTTCAATAATGGCAAAATCGGGGGTGGGTATTCCGTAATCCCTGACTACCCGCTTTGTCATTCCCTTATGCAGGGTCAGCGACAGCACGAGGGTGTCGGAGAAGGTATAGGGAATGTTAAAAACATCGAGCAATGCTGGAACCTGGGCCTCCCGGCCAATTCCGTTCATTCCTTCACAAATGTTGAATACCATGTCCCACCGGTCGCCCTTTGAAAGGCGCTCGATTAAATGCCTCACATGGCCAATTCGGTCAGTCTGGTATCCCAGATCCTTTAATGTTTGTTCGATTGCCTCAATGGTGCTTTCACGGTCAAATTCCGCTGTTTCCTCTTCGCTATAGCCCTCCTTCAGGTAATCTGATCGTAAATCGTAGGTTAATCCTATGGTCATTGGCTATTGGGTAAAATCGGGATATCTGAAGACCTTCTCTTCGTAATTTTTAAGCAGGGCATATCCATCCTCTCTCCCGACAAAGTAATCGGGAAGCAGGGGGATTTTACCGCCGCCACCCGGGGCGTCCACGACATAGGTTGGAACGGCATATCCGCTGGTATGACCGCGTAATCCTTTGATGATTTCCAGACCCTCCGCAATGGTTGTGCGGAAGTGGCCCGATCCGACTACCGGGTCGCATTGATACAGGTAATAGGGGCGGACCCTTATTTTCAGCAAGGCGTGCATGAGGTTTTTCATCACGTGTACATCATCATTGATGCCTTTGAGCAAAACGGTCTGGCTTCCCAGTGGAATCCCTGCATTGGCTAACCTTTCGCAAGCATCCTTCACCTCCATGGTGATCTCATCTGCATGGGTGAAATGGATGCTCATGAACAGCGGATGATATTTCTTCAGCATATTCACCAGGGGCCTGGTGATACGCTGGGGAAGAACGGCTGGCACCTTGGTGCCGATGCGGATGATCTCCACATGGGGGATGTTTCGCAAACGTGAAAGCAGGTATTCAACATGGAGGTCAGGCATGGTAAGGGGGTCGCCTCCTGAAACCAGTACATCCCGCACCTCCTTATGCTGCTCAATGTAATTTAACCCCGCCTCCCACGACTTTACCCCGATGTGACATTTGTTTTTTGCAACCATGCGGGTGCGGGTACAGTAACGGCAATAGGTTGAACAGAATCCGGTCACCAGGAAAAGCACCCTGTCGGGGTAACGGTGAACGATATTGGGCACGGGGCTGTCATGTTCTTCCATCAGGGGATCCGATGCTTCTCCAGAGTGCAGAAGAAACTCATCAAATACCGGTACAACGCTCTTCCGCAGGGCCTGTTCCGGATTATCGCGGTCGAGGAGACTGATGTAATAGGGCGAAATACGCAATGGAAGCGACTGACTGTTGGTCCCGTCGGGTTTCACCTCATTGTCAGACAGGGTAATATACCTTGACAGCTGTTCAATGGAGCGTGCGCTGTTTTTGATCTGCCAATGCCAGTTGTTCCAGTCTTTGACCGTCGCTTCCGGAAAATAGGTTTGTAAGAATTCGATTGAGCGTTCACTGATAGCCGTCTTTTCACGGTCGACGCGCGATTTGAAATATTCGTCTAAAAGGGTTGCTTCGTCAATGAAGGTGGGCTGACTTGGAGGTTCTTCTTCTTCTGATAATTCGATATGGGGGATGATCAGTTTTTCGTTCGGACTTTTTTCCATTTTATGTGTTGCCTGTTTGGATAGTAAATTCAAAGATGAAAACCGCCTGTCTCACCAATATCTGACTTCCTGTAAATCAACGCATTACAACAAATCATGATAAGCCGGTGTTACAATGAAATTTCCGATGCAAATAGGTGACTTTTTTATGTATTTTTGACAAAGCGAAACGATTTTTTTTCAACAATATTATGTTAATAAACATCTGCTGAATGAAGTTATTCTGTCGTCAGTTTGGTAACGGTCAGCCGGTCGTGATTTTACATGGATTATTTGGCCTTTCGGACAACTGGGTAACCTTTGGGCGAAGGTTAAGTGAACACTACCGGGTGCTGATTCCCGATTTGCGAAATCACGGCCAATCGCCACACAGCCAGGTGTTTGATTTTCCGTCAATGGAGGATGATCTTTTGGGATTGGTGGAGGAGAACGGACTCAAGGACATCTTCCTGATCGGGCATTCCCTGGGCGGGAAGACCGCCATGTTTTTCACCCTTCATCATCCTGAGATGGTGAGTAAACTGGTAGTCGCAGACATTTCTTTGCGCAAGTCGCCGCCTAACCAGGAGCATCAGTTATTGCTCAATGCCATGCAATCGGTTGATTTCAGCACAGCCACCTCAAGAAGCGACGTGGAGAAACAATTGCAAACCACGGTAAAAAGCTTAAAACTACGGCAGTTTCTGCTGAAAAACGTGTATTGGCGCGACCATAAGTACCTTGACTGGCGGCTGAACCTGGAAGCCATCAATGAAAACCTGCTGTCGGTTTTTGAGGGAGTCAGCGTGACCGGTGAATATCCTAAGCCGGTGTTGTTCATTCGCGGAGGGTTATCCGATTATATCAGGGACGGTGATATTGCTGAGCTGAAAAGTAAATTCCCCGGGGCGGAGGTGAAAACCATTGCGAATGCTTCACATTGGATCCACGCTGATGCTCCCGGGGAATTTTTCGGCCTGGTGAAAGATTACCTCGACCGGTAATCAGTAACGGGTGATCTCAATTTTGGAGATGGCCGTCTTCACGGTCAGGTATATTTTATTTTTACCGGTTGAGAAGTTGGCCGTCTGATATATCCCTTCTCCCTTTTTGGTGAATCCTTCGAATTCCTTGCTGATCATGAATGATTCGGATTTGATCTGGCATCCCGATTCTTTTGGGATTTCAACTTTGATGGAGGAGGCACCTGCATTGAAGGTCATTACGGTAAGCGGGCTCTTGTCACCGATTTTGATATCAAGGGAGGAGGCACCGGCATCAATGGTTGTCGTATCAATTTTATAATCCCTCAGATCCATCAGGATTTCAGCAGCTCCGATATCAAAATCGAGATTCCAGGAGGGTTTGTCGTTGAGTTTGATCTCAACCTTGTTCTCATTCACCGAATGGCGGATCCCCGATTTTTCCATTGACAGGTTGATCTTTTTCTTGTTCCCTTCACTGGTTGTTGTCAGTGAGTAGTTCCCGATATCACCTGTTTTGTTGAATGTAAGAAAATCGGAGGTAATCCCTTGAAGTTCAAAGTTGCCTGCAGCAGCATCCAGGCGCAATTCACCCCTGCCGGTCAGCGAGTCGTAAGGAACACTCAGATTCTGTGGCTGATAATTATAGGTGGTGGTTGAATCTTCATCATCTTCCCAGTCCTTGTCGGAAAAGCCCCGGAAATTATGAAAATGAAACCAGGATGAACGTTCAGATATCCTGTTGAAGAATATGACAGTCAGCGCCAGGACGACAGCCAGGGCGGCGATTTTTATCCCATCTTTAATAGGAAGGATGGAAATCCCCCACAGGATAAGGATCAAAGGCCACAGGCTCCAGAGGGTGCGAAAACCAAATTCAAGCACCCCAAAATTATTCAGCATAAACAATATCCCGATTGCAATCAGGATAAAAGCCCAAAAGACATGACGGTATTTCATTGGTGCAGGATTTTAGTATTGGTTTGTGTTACGATTTCTTTTGGTGATTGCATTCAACAGCAATCCCACGCCGATTACAATGAGAATGACGGGCCACAGGTCGCCGAAATTAACCTGTGGAATAAGTTCATCGGCGAGAAAAAGAGACCCCAGCGTGATGAGAACGAGACCTCCGATCAAACTTCCTTTATTCCGTTCTTTGGTTTGTGGTGCCGGTGTTGATGTGGCATTTGTTTCGGTCGTTGGCGGTTCAGTGGTGTTGCCGGGGTTCTCCGTTGTGGGTTGCTGAGCATTCTGGTTGGGTTGATTCATGGCAGGATTGACCCTCACCGGATTTTCAGGTGTGACGATCCAAAAAACAAGATAGATCAGGAAGCCTCCGCCCCCTGCAAGGGTAAGAATGACAAAGGCGAGACGGATGAGCAAAGGGTCCATCACAAAATATTCTGCAAGACCACCGGCAACGCCGGCAAATTTACGGTCTGTGATGCTGCGGTATAGGCGTTTTGGTTCCATTATCTGAAAGATTTTGTTGATTTTGGGGTTTAGACGGTGATTTTTTTGAAAGGTTACAACAGCAGGTCCCGGAAAATTATCCGGCCAGCTCCTGTTTTTTCCTGTACATACGGGATGAAATGAAAAGGCTCAGCTCAAACAGGGCGTACAATGGAACCGCAACGATCACCTGGCTGAAAATATCCGGGCTGGGGGTGATTATCCCCGCAAGGATCAGGATGCCGATCAGGGTGTGTTTCCGGTATTTCTTCAGGTGTTTTGGTGTGATGATGCCAATCTTCGTCAGAAACAGGATCAGGACCGGAAGTTCGAACAACAGACCCATCAGCAGTGTCATCAGGGTGATGGAACTGACGTAGGAAGTCAGCGCAATCTGGTTTGAAACGGTCGAACTAACCACATACCCGCCCAGAAAGTTGATCATCATCGGGGCCACCATGAAGTAACTGAACAATACACCCAGGATGAATAAAATGGTGATTACACTTACGGCCCCCCTTGAACTTCTGATCTCCTGTTCATTCAGCCCTGGCTTGACAAACCGCCAAAATTCCCAGAGGACATAGGGAAGGGCGATGATCAGCCCGGCTACCAGCGAGATATTCATATGGGAGGTGAACTGCCCGGCAAGGCTGATGTTGATGAGCTGGAATTGTGATGGATCGATGCAAAGGGAGGGCAGTGAAAGCCAGTTTCCGAGTTGACAGAGAAGACGGTAGGTAATGAAGTTTTTCGACTTCGGTGCAAGGATAATGTCATCAAACAGCACGTCCTTAAAGACAAAGGCGACAATGGAGGTGACCAGGATGGCAATGAGAACTCTCCACAGGGTGCCCCGCAATTCGTCAAGGTGTTCCCAAAAGGTCATCTCCTTTTTCTCTTCCGGCTCTGCTGAATAGGATTCTTTCATTCGGTTGCTTTATGAAGGCAAAGGTAGAATAAAAAAAAATTCAGAAAGTTTGAATGAAGGATTAAACTTTGTACATTTGAATAAATAATTATATTATGGCCGAACGTGAAGTGATTCTTGAACAGATGCTCAAGGTATTAAAGGACATCGAAACAAATACATGTGATAAGCAATTCTTTGCTGATACCAATTTGCTGGAAAAAAAGATTGACCATCTCATCGAACTGCACGAAAAAGAGATCGATCTGCTGAAGGCAATGACCGACGACCGGTGTACCTGCAAAAAGAACAAAAGCAGAAAGCCGAAAAAAGAGAAGAAGGTAAAGAAAGAGAAGAAGGTCAAGAAGGAAAAACAGGCCTGATCATTCACAACTGGCCCCGGTCTTTGAATTCCCCTGTCTGTGGCGGTATTGATGCCGCATGGCGTTGCCTTTCATCGGACATCCGTACAAATCCCTGTATAAAGCTGATAATCGTTGTGCCTGTTCCAGGTCACAGACGTTTTTTAATTTTAAATACTGCCTGATATTTTCCTGCTGAACCCTCTTTTGCATGACAGAAAGTTCATCAGTGAGTTTGTTCAGCGTGCTGGTATCAGGAGTTTCCTTTTCCAGTTCATTCAGGATGGCACTCCTTGTGTTTTTTATGGCAGCCACGATGGGCCCGGCATTGAGCTTGTAATTTTGATTAATGGAGTCCACCTGTGAAGTTTGCTTGGCCGACAATCGCAGTTCACTGCAGAAGGAATGAGCCTGCTTCCCATCTGTTGGACAACAGGTGGCAGGGGATGTTTTGCGGGAAAACAGGAAAAAGCTGGCCAGTGCCGAAACATTGATTACAATCAGTACAATCAGCAGCCAGGAGAGGATACGGTTTTTGTGAAAAAAGTTCATGTTTTTATTTATTTAGATCCAGGACTTTGTCTTCATCTGTAAATTCGGAAATATAGAGATCAGATTTAAGAAACTGAATATGATCTGTTTTGTTTACAAGTTGTGGTGCCTGCGTATTCCCGGTTCTGGCCGTAAACAATCCGATCAGTATTCCGACCACAAGGGCGATGGCTATAGCGACGGGTTGAATGACCCGGACCCAAACCTGGGCATGGATGGCCCGCGAAGGTTCAAATTCTTCAGTGATCCGCTGCAGGATGCGTGTCGATGCAAATGGGGATGATTCGACACTTTTTTCGCCCTCGATAAGTTCATCTAAAATGTTGTACCTGGTATTCAGTTTCATGCAGGAATCGCAGGAGATAAGGTGTTCTTCGAACGATGGTCGGAACGCTTCAGGCAATGTGCCTTCATGATAAGCGAAAAGATGTTTACTGAAAAATTTACAGTTCATGGTCAGCTTTTTTGGTATTCTGAAAATTGCGGCAGCAAATGCTTTTGAAGGTTCAGCTTTGCCCGGTGGATCAGGGATTCAACGGCCGGCAACCCGACGCCCATGATCCCGGCGATTTGTTTATAGGACTGGTCGTCAAATTTGTTCAGGACAAAAGCGATGCGCTGGTTCTCGGGAAGCCGCCTGATGGCCGCATGCATCAGCTCCCGTTTTTCCTTTTCTTCATAATGGTCGCCGGCAGCCGATGGTTCAGTCTCCCGGCGGTGCCCTGTTTCGAACGGATGCCTGAACAGCGATTCAAGTCTCACTGCAATCCCTTTCCTCCGGTTCTTTTTTACCTGGTTCAGTGATTTGTTAACGGTGATCCTGTAAATCCAGGTGGAAAGGGTGGAAGAGTTTTTGAACGATTTCATGGAATAAATGATATCCAGAAAAATCTCCTGCGATAAATCTTCAGCATCTTCCATATTACCCAGGAAATAAAATGCCGTTTTAATTACCTGTTTCTGATAATGATTTACCAGGTACTGAAAGGCATTGCGATCACGCCGTAGGACTCCTTGAATCAATTCCGGGTCAGTCATTCTTTCTCATCAAACAGGAAAAGCCAGAATTTGCCTGCTTAAGGCAAACGCTGGCTTCCTGTTTTGTTAGTACTTATTTTCCTGGTTTGGTGGCTGGCTGAGTTCCCTGCATGTTACAGCCATTCTTGTGCTGATGACCTTGTCCGCAGCCTTTTCCGCTGTTCTGACCCTGGCCGCAGTTACCCTTGCCCTGGGATTTTCCGCATCCCTGTCCGCTGCAGTTGCCTTTTCCACATCCCTGTCCGCTGCAGTTGCCTTTTCCGCACCCGGAGCCGCTGCATTTTCCGGCAGAGCCGCAGTTGTCGCATTTTCCATCCCCGTTTTTATCCACGAAATTTTTACCCTGGGTCTGGGTACATTTCGCTTCATGACGATCGCAGATGCCATTTGTGTTGGCATCAACGAATTTTCCGGGAGCTGCTGCTGCCTGGGTTGAGGTAGATTTAGAGGGGTTGGATGTGGTGGCAACCTGTGAATAGGAGGTGCCGGCGAGGAACAGCACCAAGCCAAGTGTTAATAAAATTCCGGACACGGTTTTCATAGTTTTTAATTTTTGTTGTTAATGAGGTTGATTTACATTTAGACAACCAAAAAAAGAAAAACTTGCGGTTGGGCTGAAAAATTATTCCTTTTTCGCTCCTTATGCTTTTCTGCATGGAAAGTCCAGGGGGCGTACATCACACAGGCCCATTTCACAGCAGGTATCACACACACGCTTGAATACTTTAAAGCCGGTGAGTTCAATATGTTGCGATTCATAATGGTCCTTCAGGGGTTCTTCACGCATGAGATCCGTGCTCAGGTACTTTTTATTGCAATCGGCAAAAACAGTCACTACGGCTGCGTCGGGACCAATTTCATTCTGGATATGGAGGGCTCCAAGGAAATTGGCTCCGGAGGAGATCCCCACGGCTAGTCCAAGCTGACGGGCCAGTTTCTGCGCCAGGAGGATAGAATCTCCATCAGGCACTGCAACAATATGGTCGAGCTGATCAAGTTTTATGATTGCAGGAATGAATTCATCGCTGATCCCCTGGATCCTGTGCGAGCCAACCTTATGACCGGTTGACATGGTGGGTGATTCGGCTGGTTCCAGAGGGTGTATCTTGATGTTGGACTTCATCGACTTCAGGTAGCGGCCAACACCCATGACAGTTCCTCCGGTCCCGACACCTGCTATAAAGGCATCAGGGGTAATACCATGGTATCGGAGCTGATACCAGATCTCAGGGCCGGTCGTTTTTTCATGTGCCTCTGCGTTCGCATCATTTGAAAACTGCTGGGGAAGAAATATATTGGCTTCTTGTCGTGCAATTTCCTCTGAGATCCGGATGCTCCCCAGAAAACCACCCTGTTCTTTTGAGACCGGGATGATCTGGGCTCCCAGGCTTTTGATGATGTCGACCCGTTCCTTGCTCATCCAGTCGGGCATAATAATGCGTACATTGTGCCCCAATGCCTTTCCGATCGCGGCAAAGGCAATTCCGGTGTTGCCGCTGGTTGCCTCCACAATGGTATCGCCAGGCTTGATCTTGTTCTCTGAATAGGCCCGCTCAAGAATATAGAGGGCCATGCGGTCTTTGATACTTCCTGTTACGTTATAGTGTTCCGATTTGGCATAGAGGACTCTTTTTTCACCCTTGTAGGTAAAATTGATGGCAAGAAGGGGAGAGTTCCCGATAAGCCGCCACAGATCGATGAAACGGAGCTTAAATTGGTCGTTGATTCTGGGATTCATATTGATTGATTGAAAGGCTGACAGGATTTTCAAAGCAGTTAACGCTTGCAAAAATAGCAAAAATGCGACAATGAAAAAGTTTCATTCCGCGAACTTTGCAACGAAAACGGGTTGGGAACTGAAGGACTCAATCCCCTTTTGTCAATTTAAACCACGACTCGATCCTGCCATTGTGAGTCATCCCAATCTTGTGCATGAACTCATTGGTATGCTTATTATAGATATAGTCTGATCCCCACTTTTTATAATTTTTCACGACCTTTTTTATGGCATCCAGGATGAATTTCAGTTCCGCATCCGTCATGGTCGGGTGTAACGAAAGCCTGACCCACCCCGGTTTTTCAGAAAGGTCACCCGTGTTGATTTTATCCGTGATTTTTTTTGATCTGTCGTGGCTCACATTCAGCAGGTAGTGACCATAGGTTCCTGCGCAGGCACATCCGCCCCGCATCTGGATGCCGAACCTGTCGCTCAGCAACCTCACAAACAGGTTATAATGGATGGAATCGGCATAAAAGGAGATGATCCCGAGCCGGTCGGTAATTTTTTCAGCCAGGATATGGATCGCAGGGATTTTATGAAGTTTTTTCATGGCAACCTCAACCATGAATTGTTCCCGCCTGTGCATTTTTTCCACGGTCATCTGGTCTTTCAGTTCGATAGCAAGCGCCGTTTTAATCGCCTGCAGGAAACCAGGGGTTCCACCGTCTTCACGGATTTCAATATCATCAATGAATTTGTACTCTCCCCAGGCGTTGGTCCAGTCAACGGTACCGCCGCCCGGCTGATCAGGCACTTTGTTGTCGTACAGGGAAGAATCAAAAATGAGTACACCCGACGATCCCGGGCCACCTAAAAATTTGTGGGGGGAGAACATCACCGCATCCAGTTTTTCTTTTGGGTCAGCCGGATGCATATTGATGGAATCATAAGGAGCTGACGCTGCGAAGTCAATAAAGGCAACTCCGCCATATTCATGCATTAAGCGGGCCATTGCATGGTAAGGGGTTCGGATGCCGGTCACATTTGAGCAGGCGGTAAAAGAACCGAACTTGCGTTTGCGCTCTTTGTATTTTATTAAGGCCGCTTCAAGATTTTTCAGATCGACCAGCAGGTCAGCTCCGGGCTCGACGACCACGACATCGGCAAAAGTCTCGTACCATGAAGTGTGATTTGAATGATGCTCCATGTGGGTGATGAATACCACGGGGCGTTCGGTCTCCTTCAGGCAGGTGTGGCCATTAAATTCGCTGCAGGATTTCAAACCAAGTAGTCGCTGAAACTTGACGATTGCTGCGGTCATCCCGAATCCGGTGGTGATGATCACATCCTTGGGTCCGGCATTGACATGTTTTTTTATCCGAAGATGAGCCTGCTGGTATGCCTGGGTCATCAATCGGCCGTTTTCACTGGTTTCGGTATGCGTGTTCCCGATAAAAGGTCCGATTGAATGACTCATCTTGTCCTCAATGGGCTCATAGAGACGACCGCTGGCAATCCAGTCGGCATACAACATTTTTTTTCTGCCGTAGGGCGATTGGTAAAACTGATCGCGCCCGATGATGTGTTTACGGAACTTTTTAAAATAATTTTCAGTATTCATAAAAAAGTCAGAAGGTCAGGGACAGCAGCAGGTGTTGGTTTCCCGGTAGAGTTTGGTATTCAGGTAGTGATTATAGGCGTTGGTGATGATTGATTCCTCTGTTCTAACGATTTCTTTCTTTTGTGCTGAAACAAGTTTAGAAAAAAGAGGGCCGATGTTATTTACCAAGACAACCTGGCAGTCAGCAATCGGATTGAGGATGCCATCGGAAGAGCAAAGCAGGTCACTTAACAGGTTCCATCTTATTTCTTCCTTGATAAGTGCTCCCAGTTCAAGGGTAAGAACCAGGAAACCCTTCGCCTGTCCGAACTCGGGACTCAGCGTCAATCCATCATTGGTTGGTATCGCGATTTTCATATGGAGGAATTAATATCTGTAAATTCACTTATCTACCTGCTTGATTTTACAAAGGTAGACAGTACATGTGCCCGAAAAGGCATAAAGGCCGTGATACTGAGATTCCAAGTGTGTGATAATCAACTTGATTAAATGTTGAAATGAACAACTTGCCGCAAGATAAATGCCCTAAGGAAATGTGACAACCGTCACACCAGACCATGATTATTTTGCCGACCTTTGTATTCAATGTATAATTGAACAGCCAGGAAACGATGTATCAGGATAATAACAGGAAGATAAATTCATGCAGGGATTGCAAGGTAAAATCCTGTGCAGCAGCGGTTTTAAATTCAAGCGAGATAGATCTCGTTAATGACAACAGCCGTGAAACCTCCTTCAGGAAGGGCGATATCATCCTGCATGAGGGCTCCATGACCTCCCACATTATTTACCTGAAGTCGGGATTGGTGAAGGAGTATAAGAAGGGGACAAATGACACGATCCAGATTTTACAGATCATAAAGAAATATACTTACCTGGGATTGCCTTCCCTGTTTGGCGACCGGATCAACCATTATTCCTATGCTGCCCTCGAAGATATCAAGGTTTGCTACATAGACCTGAACATTTTTAATCAGCTGGTCAGGCAAAACGGCAATTTTGCCTTTGAGATCCTCGTGTCAGTGAGCCGCGACAGCCTGAATAACTTTCACAGGGTGATGAGCCAATCGCAAAAAAAGACCTATGGCCGGGTTGCCGATGCACTTCTCTATTTTTCAAAGATAATTTATGAGTCCCCCTTGTTCGAGATTCCCTTCACACGCCAGGAATTTGCCGACCTGATTGGTATTTCCAGGGAAAGTGCAACGCGGGTACTTACAAAATTCAAGGAGGAGGGCATTCTCCGGCTTGACGCCCGGACGCTGGAAATTGTTAACCCTGAATTGTTGCAGCAGATCAGTAAGAACGGTTAACAGCAAGGCATAAACGAATAAATCCCAACCCCTAATGACAGAGGATGGGATTTATCTTCAGATGAAAGGGGAAAACCGGATCAGGTGAAGATGATCTGGGTCTGAAGTCCGCCACACTTTTCATAGAATTGTCCGACCGTCAAGACCTCCTTTACGCCTTCCCAGAGATCCTCCTTTTTCAGCTTGAACATGTCCATGGCCAGTTTGCAGGCGAAAACCTCGCCGCCGCCGGCTTCAATCATTTCCAGGAATTCTTTGATGGGAGGGATGTCAAGTTTGTCCATCTGGCTGCGCATCATTGCTGAAACGCCAGCTTCCACGCCTGGAATAATGCCGAGCAAAGTGGGGAAGGGGAGACCGCCCGGCATACGCATGGCGGGGTTGCCCACAGTGCCTGTATGCAATGAGTTCATGGTTTTCTTTGTGATGGCATCGAGGCCGAAAAAGGTAAAAAACAATTTGGTTTCAATGCCTTCCATAACGGCGCCATTGCCCATCACCAAGGCTGCATAAACATCTTCAATGGTGCCCTTGGCACATATGATACAGACTTTTTTTAAAGGAAATTCTTCGTTTGCCATTTTATCAGTATTAAATTGTGAATGCATTTAAATACATCATCGCATAAACTCAAAGGTTATACGCAGGATGCTGGTTTTGGAATGCCGGCTATTTTGGCAGCTTTCTTCATGGGCGCCCCCGGAAACAACCCATAGAAGCCTTTGATGTCAATAATGCCTGAATTTCCCACCGACCTGATGGTCAATGCTTCGCCTTTGGCATATCGCTCACGTAGAAAATCAAGAATGGCAAAATGCTTATCCGTAAGCTGAATGCCCTCTTCCCTGGCTACTTCTACCGCCAGTTCCTTTGTCCATTGAGCAGAATTTGTAAAATAACCCTCTTCATTTACGTCGACGGTTACGCCTGCAAAAATTTTCTGTGCCATGTGAAATGAATTTAAATTTACGAATTACGATTTACGATTTTTTTATTTTCATTACTTCATTACTCTGTTACTTCATTACTTCATTACTCCATTACTTCATTACTTCATTACTCCATTACTTCATTACTCTGTTACCTTGTCACCCTGTCACCTTTATTTATTTCCTGCACCAACCTAAGCGCAAAGGAGAGGGATTTACGGACATCAGGAGAGTTCAGCTGTTTCAGCAAGCCAAAAAGAGATTTGTTATCCAGTTTATCATCCATTTTTACTTCAGCGAGGGCTTTGGAGGTGCGACCCAGGGCTGCGATTACATCGGGGTTCGTCAGGTTCCTGACAATGTCAAAATAGCCCAGCTGGTCGAATTCATTCATTTTATTCACGGCATCCAGCCCCATCTGATGAAGAACCGGTGAAATATCTTTCATGAAATCCTTGGCGCTCTCGAGCATTTCAAGCATTTCATAAAAGGTGTCGATGTTCTGCAGGAGTTTGATCAATAACATCGGAACCCCGCTGTGATCCAGATCAACCTGCGATTTATCCAGCATCACCACAGTATGGTGGAAGGCATCTTTGGCCACGATACTCAAGTCGGATACCAGATCATCGAATTCTTCGCGGTTCCTTTTCTGCTGCTCGATGCTTTCAAGGATCAGATCCAGTTTCTGGTTGAGCTGGCTGATTTGTTCCTGAATATTGTTTTCTGACATAGCCATACGGATTACATTTTTTTACCAGCCATTGTCATTTTTGAATCAATGGGCATCTCTTTTCCTTTCAGCAGAATATGCCAGTAGATCCAGCGAAACAGGAGTTTCCCGTAATGGTTCATACGGGTTTCCTTCAGCAGTCCGAAGGGTCCGATTCCCGGAAATGGGAATGAGCCGGGAAGCGGTTCGGTATCGTAGTTGAAGTCGATGAGGGCACCCTTGCCAAACCCTGTTTCGATATAACAGTTGGAATGGCCGTCGAACGATTCGGTGAAGGGGCGGTTTTCAATCGCGCACATGAGGTTTTCAGTCAAAACATCGGCCTGGAAATGGACAACCGACCCGGCTTTGGAGGTTGGAAAGTTGCCGGCATCTCCTATAACAAAAATATTGGGAAAAAAGTCAGATTGAAGGGTGTGTTTATGTGCTTTTGCAAAATCCATCTCATCCCCCAGTCCGCTTCGGCCGATCATCGGATCGCCTTTGTGAACGGGAATGGTGACGAGACAGTCGAAGGGAATTTCGCGGTCATCATAAGAAACCAGCACCTTTTTCTCATTGTCAACGCGCTCCAGGTAAAAATCGGCGATGATGTTGATGTTTTTCTCTTCGAGGAGTGCTCCCAGCACCTTCGATGCCCTGGGTTTTGTGAAGGCGCCCGACATGGGTGTGGAAAATGAGATGTTGACCTTGTCACGCACGCCGCGCTCTACGAAAAAAGCATCGGCAAACATGACGAATTCGAGCGGGGCAACCGGACATTTGATGGGAACATCGGCGATGTTCAGAACCAGTTCGCCGCCCGGCCAGGTCTTAAAGAACTCTGCCAGAGCCAGCGCGCCTTCGATGGTGTAAAAATCAAAAATATTTTTATGCCAGAGCGGGCCCTTGAGGCCTGGAGTCTCTTCCGGAACGACACGGGTCCCCGTGGCAATGATCAGGAAATCATATTTCAATGAGATCCCGTCCTGCAGCAAAACATGGTTTTGCGAAGCATCGATGCGGTCGATTGCCTGAAAGATCACGTTGACCCCGAGCGGAAGAAAGCTTGTTTTTGGCTTCACCACATCCTCCCTGGTGTACATACCAAACGGGATAAAAAGAAACCCAGGCTGGTAATAGTGCGTTTTATGCTGATCGATGATGGTGATGTCCCATTCATCACGGGCAAGAAGTTTTCTCATCTTATTGGCCATGATGGTTCCACCGGTACCAGCGCCAAGAATTAGAAGCCTTTTCATATTTGGAGAGATTTAAGCGCTATTAAGACATGGACAAAGATATATATATAAAAATTACAATGTATATCGTTGTTAAAAAATTAACAAAAAAAAATCACAATAAAGAGGGATATGGCTATGTTATTCACAATCTGTGAATAACATAACAAGGTTTCCGCAGATACGGAAATAAATAAGGGAGAGGGAACGGGGAGAACTTAGGGTTTCTTTTCCGTTTGATCCGTGGGAGGAGCTTTTTCTGCTGGCTTTTTCAGTTCTTCTTCCATGCCATCCATGCCATCTTTAAAGCTTTTAACCCCTTTGCCTAAACCTTTCATAAGTTCAGGGATTTTTTTGCCGCCAAAAAGGAGCAGGACAACTAAAGCAATCAGCAATAATTCTGTGGTGCCGAGTCCGAAAATTAACAAAATGGCTAACGTCATGGTTCCTGGTTTTAAGATGCAACAGTATGCAAAGATACGAATCTAAATCCAATTATTTTCCTTGAATAAAAAAGATGCAGGAATCGCCATAGCTGAGGAACCTGAAGCCATTGGCAAGTGCATAGGCGTAAGCCTGCTTCCAGTTCTCCCCGACCAGGGCAGCCACCAGTAAAAGCAGGGTGCTTTGCGGCATGTGAAAGTTGGTTATCAGGCCCGAAAGGATTTTAAAGGAATAGCCGGGAACAATCATCAATTGGGTCTCGCCCGAATATTCATCCAGTTGGTTTCGCTCAAGATGATGGAGCAGCGCCTCCAGAGAATGCTTCACTGGTATGGCATCTGCATGCTCCGGTTGATAAGGATACCACTGTGGGATAGCTCCGGGCATGCCTGAACCCTCCCTGATCAATCTGACGCCAAGCCAGTAGAGGCTTTCCAGTGTCCGTGCAGAAGTAGTCCCAACGGCGAAGACCGGCCGGTCCGGATTCTTTAACAGATGCTCAATGGTTTTTCTCGATACAACCAGTTTTTCATGATGCATCACATGATCCCCGATTTGCTCTGCACTGACCGGGCGAAAGGTCCCGATACCAACATGGAGGGTCACTTTTACACAATCAATTCCTTTCTGTGCGATCTTTTCCAACAGGGGACCGGTAAAATGGAGTCCGGCAGTGGGGGCGGCCACAGAGCCGTCATTCGCGGCATAGATGGTCTGGTACCTCTGTGCGTCTGAGGATTCTGTTGGCCTGTGAATGTACGGGGGCAGGGGGATCAGTCCGGCGAGATCCAGGATTTCTGCAAATGATTTCGAGGGAGGATCCCAGCGAAAGGCGATCAGGCAATTCCCCTCCGGGTCGGTGGAAATCCTCTCCGCATATAAACGGTTCACGCCGCCATCACGAATGATCTCATTGACCAGGATTCCGGTCTTCCATCGTTTCAGGTTCCCAACGAGGCATTTCCAGGTTGAAGCGCCCGTTTGATGGAATGCTGCCTGGATTTCCGGACCGGGTAAAACAGGTTCAAGGCAGAAAATCTCAACCCTGGCGCCGGTCGGTGTTGAAAAATAGATGCGGGCCCTGATCACTTTCGTGTCGTTGAAAACAAGAAGGCTGTTTTCGGACAGATAGTCAGCAACATTGGAGAATATGTCCTCGCTGATACGGCCCTGGTGATGAATAAGTAATTTCGATCCGTCCCGCTCTTTCAGCGGAAATTGTGCAATCCGGTCTGCAGGCAGGGAATAATTATAATCGGTAATCCGGATACCGGCGGGATCAGACATCAGGAACTGTTTCGTGCAAAGTTCGGGAAAAATCAGGATGGGTCAGTGCTTGTCGGAATTGAAAAAATTGGGTTTGTAGGTCAGCATGATGTAGGCGTACTGAGCCCATTTGCTGGTGCCCGGATTCAGCGCATCCAGCCGCTCCATGGTTGATGTGGGCAGGAAAAAACAATAGGCGCCATTCAGTTCCAGGTTAGGGACAGGTTTATAAATGACCATCAGGTCAACCTCCGACCCCAGGCGCTTGCCCACCTCCATGTATGGAAGATCACCGGCTTTTTTGACGGTTACAGGCAAATATCCTTTAGCCAGCCCGAACAACCGGTAGGTTGCTTCAACGGATGTTTTGCTGCCAAGCGTAAGGGTGGCCCTGCCGTAAAGATCGGTGAGCCCGGCACTGTTGCCGCTGATGACCTGGCTTATAAACATATCCATGTACCCGTAAAAGCCATGGTTTGTACAATAGAGTGCCGAAAAGGAGGTCGATTTGGTTTTTAATCCGGTCGTGTCGGAATAGTTGTTCCCGCTGAGCCTTTCATATCCCACCAGCAGGGTTAGCGGTTTAAATACTTTATACGATGCATACCCGCCATAAAAACCGGCGTTGATTTTCCTCCCATCACTGAAATGGCCTGACTGGTAATAGCCCGCTGCAAACAATTTCAGGTTTCCCGCAGTAAATCCAACGGTTCCGCCAAAGGTGAACCTGCCATACAACTGATCCGGGTAGGAGGTGGTCACCGTGGCGGTGGACACCGTGGGCAGCACGGTTGTCCCGATGGTGTCGTGGTTTTCATTGGTGACATACAGTGTGTCATATCGCGTCGATTTTGTTTTACTCGAGGTGGCAGGCTTCTGAAATACATCAAGGATTGCAATGACACTGAATACCAGCCGGTCGTTGAGAAATTTCTTTTGTTCATAGAGGTATCCGAGATATTTGTAATTTTTCAAAGGATAGGAGGCCAGGAAGGAGCCTGCCGGCGCCGTATTGTTGATGGCAAATCCGAAATCGCCTCTGTAGCCCTCCTTTGCAGATTCCCATTGTACCACTCCCACATCATGCGTGGCGCCCTTCTGTCCCCAGTTTGAGTTCCCAAACAGCCGTGCATCATCATAAATCAGCTCCATGCGCCCGATTTTTATGGCAAATCCTTTGGTAAAACTATACCTGAACCATCCTTCGTAAATATTGATGGTATTCCGGGTGATGGTGTCCGATGAATAATTATTCTCACCATACACATACGCATGCTGCAAGGAGAACCGGGCCATGAACTGCTCATTCTTATAATCAAAGATCAGCCTGTTTCGCCCCAGGATGTCAGGATAGGGAGATTGGCTTGAATCCCTAAGCCTGGAATAACCATCACGATATTCAAGTCTCGGCCTGAATTCGGCGGAGATGGTGAACTGGGCACGGGCCCCTCCTGAAAGGAACATCAGCAGGCAGGCAAGGAGGATAAATTTGTAAATGGGTTGTTTCATAATCGTTTATGATTGTCACATTCCATAAAATATAAGCAGGGCAAAAGTATGAAAATATCCGCCGCAGATGAGCACAGGCAGAAACAGGAATTATTCGTTTTGGTGGTATTTCATTAAATTATCGGTAATTTTACCAGAAATTCCAGTTTATGAACATCAGGCAACATATTCCGAATACGCTCACGATCCTTAACCTGTTCAGCGGGTTGATTTCAATTACGCTGATGTTTAAGGGTGATTATGTCTATGGCTCCCTTTTTATTTTTATTGCCGGCCTGTTTGATTTTTTGGACGGCAATGCAGCCAGGATTCTTAAGGCACACTCGGAATTGGGCAAGCAGCTTGATTCGCTGGCCGATATGGTGTCTTTCGGGGTGGCTCCCGGGATCATGGTATTCCAGATGATATCCGCTCATTGTAACGGCAGCTGTAATTTGTTGGAACGAATGCAGATAGCTCCCTATTTTGCGATGCTGATCCCCATCTGTTCGGCGCTCAGGCTTGCCAAATTCAATATTGACCTTCGGCAGGAGGTGAATTTCATCGGGTTGCCAACGCCGGCCAATGCATTTTTCTTTGCCTCCATTCCGCTGGTGCTTTTTGTTCAACCACACCTGTTCAGCCTGATCCATCTTGATTTTCTGGTGCAGTTTTTCTCCAATACCCGAATCCTGACCATCCTGGCCGTGTTCTTCTCCTACCTGCTGATCTCGGAATTCAAGATATTTTCAATGAAATTTAAATCGCTTGCCTGGAAGGGGAACCAGCTTCGTTATATTTTCCTGATCATATCAGTGATCCTGATTGCCCTGTTTTTCCTAAGCGCAATACCGGTCATCATCATCCTGTATATCCTGATGTCGATCTTTTTCCAGCATTATATCCCCGATTGATGGACCGGGGACCATCGGGTTCTAGCGCAATTCAAAATTCTGGCCAAGGTAAACCTTCCGTACATGCGGGTCGTCGGCTAGTTCCTGTCCGGTGCCGGCCCTGAGAATGGAGCCTTCAAAAAGGAGGTAGGAGCGGTCGGTGATAGAAAGCGTTTCGTGCACATTGTGATCGGTGATGAGCACACCAATGTTTTTTTCCTTCAGTTTTGTTACGATGAGCTGGATATCCTCCACGGCAATGGGGTCGATGCCGGCAAATGGTTCGTCGAGCAGGACGAACTTCGGATCCACGGCCAGCGAGCGGGCTATTTCACACCTCCGGCGTTCGCCTCCCGACAGGGTGATTCCCTGGCTTTTCCTGACGTGCTGCAATCCGAATTCATCCAGTAATTTTTCAAGCCGCTCCTTTTGCAGATCCTTGGTAAGCCCTGTGAATTCCAGGATGGCCTTGATGTTATCCTCCACGCTCAGCTTCCTGAATATAGATGCCTCCTGCGGCAGGTAACTGATGCCACGCTGCGCTCTTTTATACATGGGCTCATTGGTGATGTTCAGATCGTCGAGAAACACTTCCCCGGCCAGAGGCTTGATAAGACCTACGATGATGTAGAAAGAGGTGGTCTTCCCGGCGCCGTTCGGACCGAGCAATCCAACGATCTCCCCCTGGTTCAGTTCAATGGAAACCTCATTTACTACAGTGCGGTTCCGGTATTTTTTAATGATCTTTTCAGTCCTGAGAATCATGCAGTCATTTTTAATGGGCAGCGGCATTTGCAACACCGCAAAATTAAAAAGAAAAGAATAGGGAAACGAATATTCCGAATTTAGAGACATCAGGATTGCCGTCATCGTGGAGGTGACTCATTCGCCAAATGGCATCGATCCTGATAATTTTGAATATATTTTCAATGCCGGCTCCTGCCTCCCAGTATGGCTGGCTGGCGAACGACCGCAGGTTCCCGGGAAAGAGTGAGTATTGAGCGTTTTTGTCACTCAATGTCCCAAACACACCCCGGACATGGGCCACCTCTCTCCATTTCAGTTTGCGGAAAAGTGGTATTTTGTTAAACAGCAGCCCGTCGAAATGATGTGTGTAGGATGCTGTGATCCAGTTGTCGCTCACAAATTCATAGTAATCCATCAGGTTTGATGCATGATCGTCATACATAAACGACTGGTTTCCATCATGGATTTTCAACAGGGGGTAGGGCAGTGTTCCCCATATTTTCCCGGCTTCAATGATGTATTTCGACCAACCGATGGTTTTAAAGTGGAACCACTCTGAAACATTCAGCACCAGTTTCTGGTATTCATAATCACTTTTAAACACCTGCGGGATTCCATAGGTGAATGATAACTGAACGATCGGATAGGTAGAACTGATGGTCACCCTTGCAAACTCCGCCGAAATAAATCGTTCACGGAATGACAGGCGCGTGTCGAGCTGGATCTCAGAGGTGTAAATGGAATTCATGGTCTGAGGATCTTCACCCTGGCCGGGAAATACGATGAATTCGGTTGCCCCCAGCGGAAATACCTCCCGGTGGATGAGATGGATGCGATTCAAAAAACCGGTAAACCATTCGTGTTCGTATGCGACGCGATAATCGCGGACCATGGTGAGCTTGTTGTTGGGTCCGCGGTGAAACAGGGAGGAAAGGATGTTGTCTGTTGAAAATGAATAGGGGCTTGATCCCAGCTGCTCAACATCGTATTTGAATTCGGCTGTGAGGTCGCGCCGAGGATTTTTGCTGACCATATAAATCAGGTTCCCCCCGTATTTAAAGGCTTGGTCCAGGGTGCCATAGGCAAGGTACGCCTCCAATTGTATATTTTTGCTGAATTTGTTGGAGGTTCTCAGGCCCAGCCTGAAGCGGGCGCCCTCCACGCCATTGTAACTGAATAATTTGGCATAAGGACCTATTTCGATCAGGCCCCAGGGAAAATATCCCGTGAAAATTCCATAGATGATATTTTCATAGGTTTTGTAGGCGGGGACGGCCTTCACCGAGTCGACCATCGTGTAGATGCCCTCCTCCTTGGCGCTGAGTTTTTCAGGCCTTTCCTCCGCCCAGTATTCCTTCGATTTTTCAGTGGCAGCAGGATCGATAAAAACGTCGGTGGGCAGGTGAAAGAAGCGCTTGCTTTCGGGGATGTCGAAACGAAAGTCCTGGTAAATGGTGGTTCGGTGGCCAAAAAAACCGATGGTCTTCTTTGAATCGTTCAGGATGTTAAAGTCAACGTTCAGCTTGTCCTTGGTGAGCATCCAGAAAAGATCACCTGTCCATTCAAACTCCTGCTCCACCTCAAGATCATTGATAAAGTTGACATTGGCATCATCCGCAATGCGCATGACCAGTTGTTTAACAGCAAAGGAGGTGTCGTTGACCCATAGGTTTCCCGTAAAGGTCAGCTCCTGCTTCCGCCTGGGTTTGAACATGATATGATAGCACCATTTATTGCCCATATAGGCACTGTCGACCAGGTAAAACTTATAATAATCAATGGCAACATCAGAAACAGGGCTTACAAAGTTCTTCTCAAAAAGCGGGATAAAGTTCTTATACACATCAACCTGCTCCGACAGATTTCCCAGGAATTGGGAGACGCTGGCATTTTTCAACCCGGAAAGGGAAGATGCCTTGATAATCTCTTTCCGTGAACGGGGCGATTTTCGAAAATAGATATCCGACATGGTCTCAGTAATAAACACCGGAAGGTAGATTTTCCCGTTCATGGTGGAGGTGTCGAGATAGCTCCAGACAAAGTCAAACTGTTTGAGCAGTTTCCTGCTTTTAAATTGATCGGTGATGTTGTTTGCATCCAGTTCGATTTTCGTGTAGGCTTCGTACTGGTAGGTTTGAAATGACTGCAGTGTGTTCTTATTCTTCTCCCTGATCACTTTTTTAATGATCGTTTCAGCCGGGTTTCCGCTGTATTTTATCGTGACCTCCGGCAGGTTCAGGTTTTGGGGGTTGAGGACAAAATCGATGGTTTGAAAATGGTTCCGCTGGATTTTTTTCACAACGCCGTTGTATCCGATCAGGAAGGCCTTGATGGAATCACCCTTGATTTTGAATTCCAGGGCATAATTGCCATTGAAATCGGTCAGCGTCCCAATGGTGGTTCCGGGGATCACAATATTCGCAAAGGGGATGGCCTCCCTTGATATTGAATCGTGAACGGATCCCATGATTTTCGTTATCTGGGCAGATACACCATAGGGGCATGCCAGAAAGCAGAGAAACAGGATGCAGGGGAGGGCTATTTTATAAAATGCCTTCACGCAGGATATCGTGAAGGTGAATGACCCCTTTGTACACTTTTTTATCGACAACCAGAAGCTGGGTAATGTTATTCTGGCGCATGAGACTCAGTGCATTTACAACAAGGGTATCTGAAGCAATCGTTCGGGGGTTCGCCGACATGATATCGCCGGCAGTAAGGTTGCTGATGTTGCTGTTTTTTTCAAGCATGCGACGGAGGTCTCCATCGGTAATGATCCCTTTCAGTGTCTTCCCTTTCAGCACGGCGGTGGCCCCCAGGCGGTTCGATGATATCTCAATGATGACCTTCTGAATGCTGTCGGCATCCTGGACCTGCGGAGCACGGTTCCCGGGGTAGAGGTCGCTGACCTTCAGGTAAAGTTGTTTTCCGATGGAACCACCGGGATGCAGCCGGGCAAAGTCGCTGGAGGTGAAGCCCCGGGCCTCAAGCAGGCATACGGCCAGGGCATCGCCCATGACCATCTGGGCTGTGGTGCTGGAGGTGGGTGCAAGGTTGTTGGGACAGGCCTCTTTTGAAACGGTAGTATCAATGACCAGGTCGGCCTGCCTGGCCAGGTAAGATTCAGCATTCCCGACCATGGCGATCAGCGAACTGCCGTATTCCTTCAGCAGGGGGATCAGTATTTTAATTTCAGGCGTCTCCCCGCTCTTGGAGATACATACAACGATATCCTCTTTCTGGATGGTTCCAAGGTCGCCATGAATGGCATCTGCTGCATGTAAGAAACTGGCGGGGGTTCCCGTGGAATTTAATGTTGCAACGATTTTCTGTCCAATGATGGCGCTTTTCCCTATACCTGTAACGATGACACGACCTTTTGAATGGAGGATCAGGTCAACGCAATTTAAAAAATCCTTGTTAACAAATTTTTCTAAATTTGTTATGGCGTTAGCCTCATCCTTTATTGTATTGATAGCAATCGCTTTTAATGCCTGAAAATTTTTCAATGCACAATTTTTTTTTAAAAAACTTGTTTATTCCGTTCGTTTATACTTACATTTGTATATAGGCGCCATCAAGGTGCGAAAAATATTTTACCCTGAACAAAAGTACTAAAATAAATCAAAGTCAACAAATGACGGCCATTAAGGACGAGCATAAGCTACATGAAGTCTTAAAGAAGGTATTTGGATATGATAGCTTTAAGGGAAATCAGGAGGCCATCATTCGCAGTGTTTTAGCGAATCTTGACACCTTTGTCATCATGCCCACGGGCGGCGGAAAATCGCTGTGTTATCAGCTGCCTGCCATGATGAAACCGGGAACCGCTATCATCGTTTCCCCGCTCATTGCCCTCATGAAAAACCAGGTGGATTCAATCCGGAGTTTCGGCACAGAGAATAACATCGCTCATTTTATGAACTCCTCGCTCAGCAAGCAGGAGATCATGCAGGTTAAACAGGATATCGTTGACGGGAAGACCAAGATGTTGTATGTGGCACCTGAGACGATCACGAAAGAGGAGAACATCGAGTTCCTGCAGAATATCCAGATCTCATTTTATGCCATTGATGAGGCACACTGCATTTCGGAATGGGGCCATGATTTCAGGCCTGAATACCGCCGGCTCAGGCCGATCATTGAGGCCATCGGGCAGAAGGTGCCGGTGATCGCACTTACGGCCACGGCCACCCCCAAGGTTCAGCAGGACATCCAGAAGAATCTTAACATGATGGAGGCCTCCGTGTTCCTCTCCTCCTTCAACAGGTCTAACCTCTATTATGAAGTTCGGGCAAAAACCAAAAACGTAACCAAGGACATTATCAAGTTCATCAAGGGACATGCCGGTAAATCGGGCATTGTGTATTGCCTCAGCCGCAAGAAGGTTGAAGAGCTTTCAGAGAGTTTCGTGGTCAACGGCATCAAGGCCCTGCCTTACCATGCCGGACTTGATGCAACAACCCGTCGCCAGAACCAGGATAAATTCCTGATGGAGGAGGTGGATGTGATCGTGGCTACCATTGCTTTTGGAATGGGCATCGACAAACCGGATGTCAGGTTTGTGATCCATTACGACATGCCGAAAAGCCTGGAAGGCTATTACCAGGAGACCGGACGCAGCGGTCGCGACGACGGCGAAGGAAACTGCATTGCATTTTACAGCTACGATGATATCCAGAAACTTGAGAAATTTCTCAAGGGAAAAGCAGTTGCAGAGCAGGAGATTGCCAAGCAATTGCTGATGGAGACCGTTTCGTATAGTGAATCATCCGTTTGCCGGCGCAAACAACTGTTGCATTATTTTGGAGAGATCTACACCGAAGATAACTGTCAGAACTGTGACAACTGTATGCATCCAAAGAAAAAATTTGAAGGAAAACAATATGTTCAACTGGTGCTTGAAACGGTGATTGCTGTAAAACAGCAGTTTAAGAATAAGCACATCATCAATATCATATTAGGAAAGAGTGCAGCTACCATCAAATCTTACAAGCACAATAAACTTGAAGTATTTGGCAAGGGAGCCGACCATGATGAAAAATTCTGGAATGCCGTGATAAGGCAAACCCTGATCGAACGCCTGCTTACAAAGGATATTGAAAATTATGGGTTATTGAAGATAAGTCCCGAAGGCATGGAGTTCCTGAAAAGTCCTCATTCGATCATGCTGGTTGATGATCATGACTTTGAAAATCCGGAAGAGGAGGAACTTTACGAAGCTTTGGGATCTAAAAGCAGCACGGCTGACAAAACCCTGTTTGCCCTTTTGAAGGATCTCAGGAAAGAAATAGCCCGCAAGGAAAAGCTCCCGCCTTTCGTCATATTCCAGGATCCATCGCTGGAAGATATGGCCATTCAGTACCCGGTGGCCATCGATGAGCTGAAGCAGATCACGGGGGTTGGTTCGGGAAAAGCGCTGAAATATGGCAAGCCTTTCCTCGAACTGATCAAAGAGTATGTTGAAGAGAACGAGATCATCCGGCCGATGGACATGGTCGTAAAGTCGGTTGTAAACAAATCGGGCATCAAGGTCTACATCATCCAGAGCATCGATCGTAAGGTGGCGCTTGAAGACATTGCACTGGCAAAAAATCTGAGTTTTGAAGAACTCATCAGTGAAATCGAAAGCATTGTGAGTTCCGGAACCAAAATCGACGTGAAATATTATATCGACGAATTTGTTGATCCTTATCATCAGGATGAGATTTTTGAGTACTTCCGTAAAGCGGAGTCTGATTCCATTGAGGATGCCCTGAAAGATCTGGGCGAAGATGAATTCTCGGAGGACGAAATCCGGTTGATGCGAATCAAATTTATGTCTGAACTAGGAAACTAAACAAACCAATATGCAAGAAGAAAATGTAGAAAAGCCTGAAATCATTCAGGATGTGAAAGTTCATTACCCTGAAAAGGAAATTGTCAGTAACCAGATGCCTTCCCGGCCGCAGTTTTTTGAATTCAATTTCAACACGGTATTGGGACTGATCCTTTTAGTTGGATTGGTGGTCTTATATGTCCTTTTTCTTACCAGCCGCAAGTCTCCCGAAGTCACTGTCCCGCTTGCCGTCCAGAAAGCTTCAGGGAAAGCCCTTTCGGTGGTGTTTGTCAACATCGACAGCCTGAATACCAGGTACGAGTATATCAAGATCCTGCGCAGGGATCTTGAAAGTACCGGAAAAAGGCTGCAGACGGAAGTGTTAAATGAACAGGCATCCCTCGAGAAGGAAGCCAATGATTTTCAGCGTCAGATCTCAAGTAATTCGATCCCGGAGGACAAGGCCAAGGTGATCTATGAGCAGTTGATGGCCAAACAGCAATCGCTGATGCAGAAGAAGGATCGGTATACACAGCAGATTTCGGAACAGGAAATGAATATGAATCTCAGGCTGATCGACAGTGTCACCACTTTTCTGAAGCGCTTTAACCGCCAGTATAAGTTCGATTACATCATGGGATTTAAAACCGGAGGGGAGATCCTCGTCACCAACGATACCCTTGATATCACCCCGACCGTTGTGGATGCCTTGAATAAAGAATACCAGCAGCGTAAGAAATGAGATTTCTTTTCCCGTTCCGGGTAGTGGTGTGCCTCTTCCTGCTGGTTGTCTCCTGCACTGAAAAAAAAGGAGAGACTGTAAAAGAGGAGGTTATGCCTTCCGATTCCTTGATTTCACCGGAGAAAATGATTCATATCCTCGCCGATATACATGTAATCGAGGCCGGGCTGGTGGTCGAACGAAATGATCGCGTCGACTCCAAGGTAGCCGCGGCAATGTATTATGAAGGGATTTTTAAAAAGTATCACATCAGCCGTAATCGTTACGATGCAAACCTGAAGCATTACAGTCAGAGTCCGTCGGAACTGAGCAAGATGTATGACAAGGTTATCCGTGAAATTGAAATCAGGGAGAAGAGTTTCCCGCTAAAAAAATAGTTATTGCTTGGTATAGGTGGCAATGGCCTGGATGAGGGTGGCTCCGTTGTCCAATGTGTAATTCCATGAGATCTTGCTGCCCGACAGGGTTCCTGAACCATTGATTTTCAGTCCTTCCCCGATAACCTGGTCCGGGTCCAATGTAATTGAATTTCCTGAAACGACTGCACCGGCCGGAATTCCTGAGGTGCCTGTATCGGCAAAATTGGAGATAAAAACACCATCGGTTGAGTTGGGATCAGTGGTAATTGTAACTTCGTATGACAGCTTTGTCCATGTTTCGCTGACACTCCATTTACCTAAGAATGCTGTCCTGACATCGGTTGATTCAGGTGTTGTATTATCCTTGGTGCAGCCAGCAAGCAATGCGGTTGTAAACAGGAACAGAATCGTTAGTTTCAGCGTAATTGATTTCATAGTAATTATTTTATTCGAACAAAAGTGTCAAAGGATTGATTCGATAATTCTCTCGGCAAGCCGGCTGGCCCCTATCCTGAACAAGGAAGGGGTGAGCCATTCCTTTCCAAGAACCTGGTTTACAAGCCAGTAGTAATTGAGGGCCTTTTCAGGTTCGGAAATTCCTCCGGCAGGCTTTATGCCGATCTTTTTCCCCGAGGTGCGGTAGTATTCCCTGATCACCAGCAGCATGGTGTACACTGCCTGTTCAGTGGCGGCCGGGGATATTTTCCCGGTACTGGTCTTGATAAAATCGGCGCCGGCCTCAATCGCAATTTCACTCGCCCGGGCAACATGCTCCATGGTAACCAGTTCCCCGGTTTCCAGGATGACTTTCAGGGTTTGTTTGCCTGCCACATCGCGCATGGCATCGAGTTCACGAAATACGATGTGGTAATCTTTCTCCAGAAAAGTTCCGCGCGAGATCACCACATCCACCTCGTCGGCGCCTTCATGAATGGCATACCGGATCTCCTCAAGTTTTACCGAAATCGGCATCTGCCCGTGAGGAAAAGCTGCGGCGGTGGTGGCAACTTTAATGGGAGTCCCCAGCAGCGCCTGTTTTGCTGTAGCTATGAACGGAGGGTAGATGCATACGGCAGCCGGGTAGGGAAGCCCCTTTTCCCCGAATGAAATCGCCTTTTCGCACAGTTTCCTGATTTTTGCGTGGTTATCTGATCCGTCCAGCGAAGTAAAGTCCAGGAAGGAGAAGATATTCCGCAAAGCCGGCTTGCTGTCGGCCATTAACGGCTTCTGCTCCATTATTTTCTGCAGATCACCCTGCAAGGCGTCAAACGAAATTCCTGTTAGTAATGAAAATGAAAACATCAAAATGATAGGTTGTTAGAAGCTGAAACTCAGTCCGAGACTTGGCATTAGCGGCATCTGGTCAACACGGGTATACGATACACGGTCGAAGTAGAAGATGTTCTGCTGATTCAGGGCATTGGTCACACTCACGTTAATTTCCAGTTTGGTGGTTTTTCCCAGGAAGAAGATCTTTTTTATGTTGAGGTCGAGACGGCTGTAATAGGGCAACCTGCCCTGATCATAATCTCCGTAAAGAATCCCGAGTGAACCATTGGCGGTGGTGTAATCGGACTCCATGTTATCAAAGGTGATTTGCTCATAAAAGCCCCCTGTTTGCGTGAAGGGGAAACCGGATCCGAAATTATACCGTGCATCAACCTCCCAGTCTGATTTCTTTCCCCAGGTAAAGGAGGAGACGATATTCAGATTATGCCTGCGGTCGTAAGGTGGCACATAGCTTGTCTTGCCATCGTTCCGGTGGATATATCCAAGGGAATAGGTCACCCAGAAATGAAGCCTTTTCCAGTCATATTTGACCGAAAAATCAACGCCCTCGGCATCGCCCGTTTCTAATGCAAAATCTTTTTTGTAATAGTCGGGGATATTGGCATTCTCAGGGGTGTCATCGTACAATTTATTCCGGTTCAGGCTGAACAATTGTGGATAGTATTTGTAGTAACCTTCAACATTGAGCGACAGGTTTTGCATCAGATCCCATTCAAAACCAAAGACCACCTGGTTGCATTTCTGCAGCTTGCTGGTCACGGCTTTGCCATCGAATTCAGTTGGCAGGCTGCTCGGACTGGTGATGAAGCCATAAAAAAGGTTGACAACATCTTTATCATAGGTTGTGCTGACCAGGTTCTGAGAATACATACCGGCCGCCATTTTAAGCCTGAAATTCTTGAGGACGTTATATTTTATTGCCAGACGCGGTTCTGGCGAAGCAGCCGAAAGAGAGGCGTAGTACTGGAATCGGAGTCCGGGCTCGATGATGAACTTGCCCGGCATCCATTTGTATTTCACAAACACCGAAACTTCAGTCGAGTTCTGGGGATCACCTCCCACCTTCCGGTTGACACTGTTATAAAAATCAAGGGTCGTTTTGTACCCGGCCAGTTCAAGACCATATTTCAACGCATCCCGTCCGAAAAAATAGGTGAAATTCAACCCGCCGTTAAATCCGGCGATCGAACTCGACCGGGGCGATTGATTCTGAACCTGCATCTCTACATTGTAGGAGGAATAGGCAAAGTTCCCTTCGATCAGAACAGAACTTTTCCCCGGGATGGCCAGGAAATTTAATCCGCCCCCGTATGATTTCCAGTTATAGTCGTTGAGGACAGAATAATTCACCTTATCGGAAAAGTTGAATCCGAACAAACTTACCTTGCTGCCATTCGGGGCATTGACGGCTATTTTTCCGTAGATATCGAGGTAATTATAGGGGAGGCCATTCTCGTTGATGTAGCTATAAAAAATTTTGCTCGACTCGGCCAGGTAGGAGTTTTTAATCGATAAAAGAAAGGTGGCGCTTGCATCGTCTTCATTCTTTTGCTTATGAATGGGGCCTTCGAGTAATGCTTTTGCCCCGAATGTGCTGACATCGAACTTGCCGGCCAAGTGGTTTTTATTTCCGTCGCGGGTGGTTACATCCATTACAGAGGAGAGACGTCCGCCATATTCGGCACCAAATCCGCCGGTGTAAACATCCACGTTTTTCAATATGTCCACATCGAACACTGAAAACAGACCGATTGAATGGAAGGGATTATAGATGATCATCCCGTCGTACAGTACTTTATTCTGAATGGGGGGGCCTCCCCGGATGTAAAGCTGACCACCCTGGTCGCCCGAAAAAATGACGCCGGGAAGGATCTGTAAATATTGGGCCAGGTCAGGTTGACCGCCAATGGTTGGGATGGATTGAATTTCTTTCGGCGTGATTTTGATGATACTGGTCTGGGTTTCCCTGACCTTATCCTGGCGGGCAGCCGATATGCTTATTTCGTCAAGTTGTGTGGTCGATTTGGTGAGGTAAAGTTTTTTGGTCTGCAGGTCATTTGTTTTGATGGTGACCGGAATTTTGAGGGTATCGAACCCTACATAGGTAACCATCAGGAAATAATCACCGGGAGGGATTTTTGTTATTGCAAAATAGCCGTTGGCATCGGTTGGAGCACCAATGGAGGTCTTGTACAGGTAAACGTTGGTGAACAACACAGGCTCACCGCCATCCTGTTCATATACAAATCCACGGATGGAGCCATTTTGAGCAAGGCATTGCTGTCTGGGGAATAAAAATATCAGTACAAGCAGTACAAATGGGAGTAGTCCTTGGGTCAACTTCATCTTGCGGGCGTGATTAAATTCTGGTTCAACATGCAAAAATAGATAAAATCATTGAGTAAAAAAAGATCAGACCGGGTCATCCTTCAATTCGAAATTAGGAAAATTATCTTACTTTTGTAAAAGTTGTACTCCCTTTAAAAGAAATTATGCAGAAGTTACTGTTGTTGGGTGATGAAGCCATTGCCCAGGCTGCCCTGGATGCCGGACTTTCCGGAATTTATGCCTATCCCGGAACTCCCTCCACGGAGATCACGGAATTTGTTCAGAATTCTAAATTTGCCAGCGAACATAATATCCATTCGAATTGGTCGGCCAATGAAAAGACGGCCATGGAGTCGGCGCTGGGGATGTCGTATGCGGGTAAACGGGCCATGGTGTGCATGAAGCATGTTGGATTGAACGTGGCGGCCGATCCATTTATCAATTCAGCGATAACAGGGACCAATGGCGGCCTGATCGTGGTTGCTGCCGATGACCCGTCCATGCACTCCTCCCAGAATGAGCAGGATTCGCGCTTCTTTGGAAAGTTTGCCCTGGTTCCCATTCTTGAACCTGCCAATCAGCAGGAGGCCTATGACATGGTACATTATGGCTTTAACTTTTCCGAAAAGTATAAGATTCCTGTCATGCTTCGCATCACTACCCGTCTGGCCCATTCTCGCTCAGGCGTCACGCGAAAGCCGGAGGTGAAAAATCAAAACGAATTAAAAATGCCGACCGATCTGAGGCAGTTTGTTCTCCTGCCCAGCATAGCAAAAAAGCGTTACAAGAACCTGTTAAAAGATCACTCCACCTTTATAACCGAGTCGGAAGCATCTCCTTTTAACAAATACATTGACGGCCCTGATAAGTCGATGGGCATCATAGTTTGCGGCATTGCCTATAACTATCTGATGGAGAATTTCCCTGACCGCATCGTACCCTACCCGGTTCTGAAGATCGGCCAATACCCTATGCCACGTTCCCTGGTTGAAAAAATGGCCGATGAATGTGAGCAGATCCTGATCATCGAGGATGGTTATCCGGTTGTTGAAGAGTTGTTAAAAGGATATCTCGGACGAGGACTGAAGGTGAAAGGCCGTCTTGACGGCACCCTCCCACGCGACGGTGAACTGAACCCGAACCTCGTGGCCGTGGCCCTGGGGAAAGAAGATACTTATGGCCTTCCCGTTCCCGAACTCGTGGTAGGCCGTCCTCCATCGTTGTGCAGTGGCTGCCCGCATATCGATTCCTATTATGCTTTGAGTGAAACCCTCATTGAATTGTCAAATGGCCGGGTGTTTTCCGACATCGGGTGTTATACCCTGGGCGCGTTGAAACCCTATGAGGCCATTAATTCCTGCGTGGATATGGGCGCCTCGATAACCATGGCCAAGGGAGCGGCCGATGCCGGTTTGATCCCTGCGGTAGCCGTGATCGGCGATTCCACATTCACCCATTCAGGCATGACCGGGCTGCTGGATGCCGTCAACGGCAAATCACCCATCACAGTGATGATCCTTGACAATGGTACCACGGCCATGACCGGGGGTCAGGATTCGCCTGCCTTTGGAAAGATCGAAGATATATGCAGGGGACTTGGGGTAGAGGAGTCGCACATCCGCATTCTGAAACCACTGAAAAAGTACCATGCCGAGAATGTAGAGATCATAAAGGAGGAGCTTGCCTATGCCGGGGTGTCGGTCATCATTCCGCGCCGTGAATGCATCGTATCCATTGACAAACGCATGAGGGAAAAGTTTAAGAAAACCAATACTACCACCTGATGAAGAAAGATATCATTTTAGCTGGTGTAGGCGGGCAGGGAATCATCTCTATCGCCTCCATCATTGGATATGCTGCGCTCGACCTGGGCATGTTTCTTAAACAATCTGAGGTCCACGGAATGAGCCAGCGCGGAGGGGATGTTATGTCGAACCTTCGCATCTCGCACAACGAAATTGCTTCTGACCTGATCCCCTTCGGCCAGGCAGATATGATCATATCCATTGAGCCGCTCGAGGCGCTGCGCTATCTGCCCTACCTTTCAGGCGAAGGATGGGTGATCACCAACATCCGCCCGTTTAACAACATCACCAATTACCCGGAGATCGGAAAAATCATCGGTGAAATCGAGAAGGTGCCCCATCACATTGCTCTGGATGCCGATACAACGGCAAAAGAGGCCGGATCGACCAAGGCAACCAACATCGTTATGCTTGGTGCGGCCTCTCCTTTCCTGGGAATTGCCTATGAAAAACTTGAGGATGCCATTCGGTATACCTTTCGCAACAAGGGCGATGGTATCATCGATCTCAACCTGACTGCCTTAAAAGCAGGTCGGGATTTTACAGAACAGCATAAGTAATAAATTCTTCGTACATTTGCACGCTATTTTTTCACAGAAACACAAACAAATGAGGATTTTACAGCGAAAAGCATCCCACTTTACTGAACCACAAAGAGTTGAAAAGATGGGTATTTACCCATTCTTCAGGATGATTGAATCGGATCAGGACACGGTAGTTACAATGAATGGGAAGAAGGTGCTGATGTTTGGTTCGAACAGCTACCTGGGTTTAACGAATCACCCGAAAATCAAAGAGGCCGCGATCAAGGCCACTGAAAAATACGGAACAGGCTGTGCAGGATCACGGTTCCTAAACGGGACACTTGATATTCATGTTGAACTGGAAAACAAACTGGCTGAATTTGTTGGAAAACAGGCTTCACTCGTATACAGCACCGGCTTCCAGGTAAACCTTGGTGTCATTCCTACCGTAACGGGTCGCAACGACTACATCCTGATCGATGAGCTCGATCATGCCTCGATTATTGAAGCCACCCGGCTCTCTTTTGCCAAAGTGCTCAAGTACCGTCATAACGATATGCACTCACTGGAGAATGTCCTGAAAAAATGCGAACCCAACCGGATCAAACTGATTGTGGTGGATGGTGTTTTCAGCATGGATGGTGACATTGCCAAACTTCCTGAAATCGTGAAATTGGCTGAAAAGTATGAAGCGACTGTCATGGTCGACGATGCCCATTCGATCGGGGTACTGGGGAAACACGGATCAGGTACGGCAAATCATTTTGGCCTGACCGACAAAGTCGACCTGATCATGGGGACTTTTTCAAAGTCACTCGCTGCTCTGGGTGGTTTTATTGCCAGTGATTTTGAAACAATCAATTACATCAAGCATCATTCGCGTACCCTGATCTTCAGTGCATCAGCAACGCCCGCATCAGCGGCTGCCGTACTCGCAGCACTTGAAATAATTAAAAGTGAACCAGAGCGCATTGATAATCTCTGGAAAGTGACCCATTATGCCATTGATAATTTCAGAAAACTGGGATTCGATATCGGCAATACCGTAACCCCGATCATTCCTTTGTATATCCGCGACCAGATTAAAACGCTGACCATCACCCGGATGTTACTAGATGAAGGAGTTTTCGTGAACCCTGTTGTGGCCCCGGCCGTAAGCAAGGATGATACATTGATCCGCTTTTCCCTCATGGCGACCCATACGAATGAACAAGTTGATATTGCGTTGGAGAAATTTGAGAAACTGGGGAAGAAGCTCCATATTATCTCAAAATAGACCTGATGACAAAAAATACATTCCTGGAGTTAAAGAAGGTTACCTCAAAAAAGGATCTTAAGCGATTCATCGCATTTCAGAACCAACTTTACAAAGGAAATAAATTCTGGTGTCCGCAGATGCGGATGGATGAAATGAATACGCTGAGCAGGGATAAAAACCCTGCTTTTGATTTTTGTGATGCATCGTATTGGATTGTGTGCCGAGGGAAGGAGATTGTTGGGCGTGTTGCCGGTATCATCAATCACAAGGCCAATGAGCGGTGGAATGAAAAACTGGTGAGGTTTGGCTGGATCGATTTTATCGATGATGCGGAGGTATCTCAATTGCTCGTTGATACCGTAAAGGAGTGGGGCAGGTCGAAGGGGATGAAAGGGATCCACGGACCGCTTGGTTTTTCTGACATGGATAATGAAGGGATGCTGATCAAGGGATTTGATGAAATGGCTACCCTGGCCTCCATTTATAACTATCCCTATTATGTGGATCACATGGTAAAGATGGGCTTCGAGAAAGCTGCAGATTGGGTCCAGTATGAATTCGAGATCCCACCGACCATTCCTGACAAGGTTAACCGTTTGTCTAAACTGGTCCAGGAAAAATATAAGCTTCGCCTGGTCAGGGCTAAAAAAGCAAAGGACCTGCTTCCCTATGCCCCCAAGATGTTTCATACACTGAATGCCGCATTTAATGAACTATATGGTTATACGGCCCTCACTCAAAAGCAGGTTGATATGTATGTGAAGGCCTATTTTGGTTTCGTACGTCCTGAATTTGTTTCATTTGTGATTGATGAAGCAGATGAGGTGGTTGGGTTTGGCGTTTCACTGCCATCCCTCACAAAAGCACTTCAAAAATGCAACGGGAAGTTGTTCCCGTTCGGGTTCCTTTACATACTGAGGGCCATGAAGAAAAACGACACCATCGACATGTACCTTAACGGAGTCCGCCCCGACTACCACTCGAAAGGAGTCAATGCCCTGTATTATAATGAAATGCATAAAGCTTATATCAAATATGGCATTAAAAAGGCTGTTACAAATCCACAGCTTGAAGACAATGCCAAAGCGCTCACCATCTGGAAGAACTTCAATGGAAGGCAGCATTTGACACGCAGATGCTGGATACAACACTTTTAACGTGATGCGTGACACGTGGCAAAAAGAGTGACAGGAACAGATATAGATTTTAGACTGAGGGTTCAATGAAAAATGTTCTGATTACGGGGGCCAGTGGATTCATCGGCAGTTTTTTAGTCGAGGAGGGACTGAAACAGGGGTATCAGGTATACGCCGGTATCCGGAAATCAAGTTCCCGCGAATATCTCAGTGATCCCCATATCCGGTTTATCGAATTCGATTTTGAAAACCGGGGGAGGTTAGTTGATTCTTTGAATGAGTGCAAAAGGAACAATGTACGGTTTGAATACATCGTTCACAATGCCGGTCTGACCAAAGCCAAGAAGAAGGAGGATTTTTACAATGTAAATTGCCGGAATACCATCCATTTTATTGAGGCCCTGAAAGAGACCGGGATGGTTCCTGAAAAATTTGTCTTTGTCAGCAGCCTTGCCGCCTTTGGGCCGGGCAATCCCGATACAGGCGAACCCGTGCGTCTCAGCGACAAACCCATGCCCATTGAGCTGTATGGAAAAAGCAAACTCGATGCTGAAAACTATATCACCTCCCTGAAGGATTTCCCCTGGCTCATTGTCCGTCCGACCGGAGTTTACGGTCCGAAAGAAAAGGATTATTACGTATTTTTCCAGACCATCAACAGGGGAATGGAGCCCTATATCGGATTCAGGAAACAGATCCTTACCTTCATCTATGTGCGTGACCTGGTTCGCGTGATCTACCTGGCTCTGGCTTCATCTTTTGTGCATAAGGCCTGGTTCGTGTCCGATGGAAAGGAGTACCCCTCTGAGTTATTTGCCGAAATTACCAAGAAGGCGCTGGGGAAAAAAACGATCCGTTTTACCGTCCCCCTGTTTATAGTCAAAGCGATTGCAACGATCGGAGAAAATGTAGCCGGCCTGTGGGGGAGTATCCCTACCCTCAATACCGACAAGTACAATGTACTGAGCAGTACCAACTGGCGGTGCGAGGTTGAACCACTCGAAAAAGACCTTTCATTTAAAGCTGAATATGATCTTGAAAAGGGTGTTGCAGAAACGCTCGCCTGGTATAAAAAGGAGGGATGGATCTGAGATGAGCGCCCTGGAAGTCAGAAAGGTCACCTCGCGACGAGCGTTGAAAAAATTTGTTGAATTTCCCTTCAGCCTCTATAAGCACAACAAATACTGGTGTCCCCCGCTTACATTTGACGAGATAAATACCCTGCGCAAGGATAAGAATCCTGCCTTTAGTTACTGTGAAGCTGAATACTGGATGGCCTTCCGTGATAACCAGGCGGTTGGACGCATTGCCGGGATCATCAACAATAAAGAGCACGAACGATGGCATACGCGGCTTGTCAGGTTTGGCTGGATCGACTTCGTGGATGATCCGGAGGTGTCGCGTATTTTGATTGACACGGTTGCCGAATGGGGCAGGAGCAAAGGCATGGCGGGAATCCACGGGCCCCTGGGCTTCACGGATATGGATTTTGAGGGCATGTTGGTCGAGGGATTTGAGGAAATTTCCGGTCTTTCAGTTATCTATAACTTTCCTTACTACAATGACCACATGCAGAACCTGGGGTTCAGCAAAGCTGCCGACTGGATCCAGTTTGAGGTTGCCGTCCCTGCTGAAATACCAGATAAGGTTGAACGCATGACGCGGATCGTATTGCAGAAGTATGATCTTCACCTGCTCAAGCCGCGGAAGGCGAAGGATGTATTGCCCTATGCCCCGAAGATGTTCACGATGTACAACAAGGCGTTCTACGAGCTGTATGGTTTTACGGCACTCACGCAGGAACAGATGGATCTCTATACCAGGCAGTATTTCGGATTTATCAGGCCTGAATTTGTCTCCATGATCCTGGATTCCAGCGATGAGGTGGTCGGATTTGGTGTGACCATTCCCAGTTTGTCCTTAGCGTTGCAGAAGGCGAAAGGTTCGTTGTTCCCGTTTGGATTCATCCACCTCTTGCGTGCCTTGCGTAAGAATGATGTTGTTGACATGTACCTGATCGGAGTTCATCCCGATTACCAGGGAAAGGGTGTTTTGGCGCTTATATACCATGAACTGAACAAGGCTTACCTTAAGGCAGGAATAAAACTTGCACGTACGCATCCGCAGCTTGAGGAGAACTTTAAAGCGATCTCCATCTGGAAAAATTATAACAGCAGGATAAACATCAGGCGGAGATGCTGGAAAAAGAACTTTTGATCCGATCATAAAAAAAAAGAGGGCTTCCGGATGGGAGCCCTCTTTTTTTATGAGATAAAATTAATTTTTATCAAAGAAGAGTTTTGTGCCAACATTATCTCCGCCAATGGCAGCAGCTGCAGAAGCACGATTGGCTCCATTCAGCGTTTGTTCGGAGGTAGGATAGGTTAAGCGCAACGGAAGAACACTTTCGGCGGTTTCAGGAGGAAGAAGTATTGGGAAATCCAACATTCTGTAAGCAGTCCAGCTTTCAAATCCGCGGTTATACAGGGCAATCCATTTCTGGGTACCGATTTTCTCCTGCCAGGTGCCGGTTGCAGTTGCATAAGCAACGTCAGGCTGGGCAAGGTAAGCATCTGCTTCCGCTGATGTGCCACCCCAAAAATCGATGGAGGCACGGATGCCTTTTTCATAATGTTCTGCAGCGGTTCCGCCAACACTGAATCCACGGGCTGCACCTTCGGCCAGTAAAAATTCAACTTCGGCCAGGTCAAAAAGATTTCCGGGGAAAGTAGCTTCGGTGAGTGTCGGGTTGACATGGGAAAATTTGGTGAAATCGTTTGATGCACCATAAATGCCCCCAATATAAACATCAACAACAGGGGTGAAATAGAGCACTCTTCTGGGATCATTCAAAGCGTTCATTTCATCTACCAGCGTATTGGCAGCCACAAAGTCATTTCTTCCGCTGTTAACCAGGTTTTCATTAACAGGGTTGTTGTTTGGCTGAGAAGACATGTAGCCCATCAAAGCATCATCATCATTGGAGGTGATCACGTTTGGTGCGGCTGCTTCGGCGGTTGCTTTTGCAGTGGCATTGTCAACATCCGAAAGGACCAGTCCCATACGTAATAAAAGGGAGTTGGCAAATTTGTACCACCGGGTTACATCCCCGCCATACATGTTATCATTGCCACCAAAACTACCCTGTGACTGATTCATCGTGCCAATGGCTTTGCTCAGACGGCTGATCAGGTCTTTGTAAATGGTCAAACCATCATCGTATTTAGGCAACAAAATGGCCTGATTCAAGGCATCGGTATAGGGAACGTTTCCGAAAGATTCAACCAGTACGCTGTAAGTATAAACGGTCATGATCTCAACAATGGCCAGTTTATTGGTTAATACAGCAGGATCGTCTCCTGGCAGGGTGCCATCGGCAGCCAGAACCTCGGATGATTCTTTGAGGTTCATCAGAACGTCACGGTAAAGGATGTTCCAGTGATTTCCGGGAATCGGCCGGGTGGTGATGTCATAATTGGCCTCATCGATATAGGTGGTTTCTGTCCATTGCTGAACAAACATCCGCCATATGTTAAGGTTAACATTGGGGGTGACCATCTGGTTGGTGAGCCTCAGTTGAGCTCCTGTAAACAATGATTCGCCCGGAACCTTTGTTGGATCTTTGGTGTTGACATTCAAGTCCTGAAGTTTCGTGCAAGATGAAAACAGCAGGAAGACCAGGAATATTGCAAATATATTTTTCATAATGATTGTTTTAGAAGGTGAGTTTTAAATTCAAACTAAAATCACGTGTTGAAGGTAAGGATCCTGTCGAATATCCCTGGAGGTTTCCTGCACCGAGTCCTGATTCAGGATCAGCATGTGGCAGGTTCTTGAAGATAATCCAAACGTTGGAGGCTACCGCGGTAAGGCTTACTCCTGTTATGAAGGTCTTTTTCAAGATTTCGGATGGTAAGGAATAGGATAAAGAAACCTGACGCAGTTTAACATAGCTGGCATCATAAACAAAAGCTACGTTCGGAAGTCTGGAGTAACCGAAGGCGCCGTAGTTTGAAGCAGCTAATCTCGTGGTATTGTTCTTTCCATCAGGATTTACGCCCGGGTTAATAAAACCACCGGAGGTTGAAGCATATCCCTTGGTGTGGTCGGCCGGATCAACCCAAGCGATCGGATTCCTGACAGGGTTTCCAAGATCGTTCAGATAAGAGGTTTCTTCGTAAAGACCTGTTGCCAGACCATAATACATATCAAGTGAGAAGATGTCGCCACCCATTTGTACGTCGATCAAAAATCCGAGTGCCCAGTTTTTGTAGGTAAAGGTGTTTAACAAACCACCTTGCCAATCGGGATTACAATTACCGATCACCTGGTCGGATGTTGCAGTTCTCTGATAGGCGCCGTTTGCAGGGTTTACAATTTTTTGTCCGTCAGCTGCATAAACGAAGTCTGTTCCGTAAATTGTACCGTAAGGTTGTCCAACCATCGCATTGATGGTAACACCACCCTGGAAGCTTCCTAACTGCAGGTTATTCACACCTTCCAACAGGCTCACTACTTTATTGTAGTTCTTTGACCAGTTCAAAGTAAGGTCCCATTTGAAGTTTTTGGTTTTCACCGGAGTTGCATGGAGGGCAAGCTCGATCCCTGAGTTCTGGATCTCACCGGCGTTGATGATCTTCACGTTATAACCAGTACCTGTCGACACGGGAAGTGGGAGGATCTGGTTAATGGTATTGGTCTTGTAGAGAGCCAGGTCAAAACCGAGCCTTCTTCCAAGGAAGTACATTTCAAGACCACCTTCAATACTCTTGGTAGTTTCAGGTTTCAGATCGGGATTCTTCTGGGTCGTAGGATTTGATGTGGTCAACGTGTTGAATGGTGATAAAACCAGGTAGTTGTCAACAAGCTGATCAAAACCAGGGCTGTTACCTACCATTGCATAGTTCAACCTGAGTTTTCCAAATGAGAGCCACTTGGCCTCAGGAACAATGTTTGAAAAGATAAAACTACCGGCAACAGATGGATAATAATATGAGTTATTATTCTCTGGCAGGGTTGAAGACTGGTCTCTCCGGACGGTTGCATCCAGGTAGAGGAAGTTTTTATATCCAAGGGAAACGCTGGCATAAATACCATTTACCTGAACGGTGGAAGCAAGTTCCTTTGAAAGAGGCAATGGGCCAACACTATTCTGTAATGAATAGAGTTCAGCAACAGCCAGACCACCGCTTGTCGAGGAGATCAGACGGCTGTAGTTGGTTTTCCTGATGTTCATACCCAACACAGCTTTCAGGTTAAATGATTTGGACAGATCCTTGTTGAAATTGGCCATCAAATCATAGTTGAACTCGCTGAAGTTGATGTCACGCCGCAGGTAACCAGATCCCTGGTCACTTCTGCCGGCGCTGCCGTCAGCTCCGGTTCCGATACCAAAAGTACCGGGAACACTACCAACAGCTCTTCTTTCTTCCTGGAGTTCCGAGTAAGTATCAACTGAAAAACGACCAAACAGGTTTAACCAGTCGGCAACTTTATAATTGACAGCTGCATTGCCGATAAAACGGTTTCTTGAGTCGTTTTCATAGTTCTTAAACCTTGTCCAGTAAGGGTTATCCCAATAAATCGGGTTGGCATCCGAAGGGTCGGCATAGTTCCAGGTCAGGTTCCGCTGGGTAAGATTAAACATGTCTTTTTGTTCTTTGATATCAACGTTGACCTGATACCATTGGCGGAATGAACCCATGATGTTGTCATTGTATCCTGTTGAATTACGGCCTGTTCCCTTGTTGATGGAATAGTTGCCGTATCCTGATACTGTCAAACGATCATTCACATTCCAGGTGGCATTTAAAGTCACGTTGTTTTTTACCAGCTTGCTGTTCGGCATTAAACCATTCTGGGTAAAATTGGTATAGGACATCCTGTAATTACCTCCACGGAAAGTGTTTTCGATGGAAAGGGTATTTGACCAGGTAACCGGTTTGTCAAAGAAAGTAATTGGACCATTGTCGGCAGCCTTCCAGGGTGTGGCTTTCAGGAAATTTGGTGACTGCGGGTCAACGGCATCCCATTGATAAACATTTAAACTCGGGTCGAATTTGGCTCCGTATGAAGCATCTTCTGAAGTAACAACCCATTGGGTTAACTTGCTTGATTCTGATTTCGGATCCACTGTGATCGTTCCGTCATCATTGATATATCTCATATACCAGTATCCGCCGGGACCATCATAATATGCTCCGTAACCTCCACCGTAATCTTTTTGGTAGTGAACCATGGTGCTTTTATCAACAAAACCTACAGTTGCGGCTGTGCTGAAGGTAACACCTGCTCCTCTTCTTTGCTCACTGCCGGCAGCTTTGGTCCCTTTTTTCGTTGTGATCATGATAACGCCGTTTGCAGCACGTGATCCGTACAATGCAGTTGCGGCCGATCCTTTCAGAACGTTGATTGATTCGATATCCTCAGGGTTGATGTCGGAGGCAGCATTACCATAGTCGTAACCTGTTCCGGCCTGTGCTTGCGAACGGGTGTTCGTAACGTCATTGTTTACAGGAACCCCATCGATAACAAAAAGTGCCTGATTGTCGCCTGTCAAGGATTTGTTCCCTCTTAAAAGGACGTTGGTTGATCCGCCGATGTTGGTGGTTGACTTAACCTGCACCCCGGCAACTCTACCAGAAAGGGAATTGACAAAATTGTCAGTTTTTGACATGTTAATCTGATCCCCTTTTACTTCCTGGGTCGCATAACCAAGTGATTTCTTCTCACGCGGAATACCAAGAGCCGTTACAACAACTCCTTCGAGTTCCTGAACGCTGGGTTGAAGAACAACATTGACCACATTGTCAGTGCCAAGCTTTAATTCCTGGGTAACCATCCCAACATAGGAAACCAGAATGACTTCTTTATCCTTTGGCACGGTGAGGGAGAATTTTCCGTCGATGTCGGTAATTGTTCCGACAGCAGTGCCTTTAACGAGGACAGTAGCACCCGGAATGCCGGTGCCATCATCAGAACTCGTGACCTTGCCCGAAATTGTACGTTGGGCATGGGCAACTTGCAACCCTATGAAAAGCATAAGGGCAAGGAAAATAGTAAATTTTCTCATACAGTTTGATTTTTGTTAGTAAATGGGTTAATAGTCAGTGATGTAATAAAAGAACTTATAACAGGCAGTTTGAACACTGCCCTCCATGGGCTATATATTGGGTTAGAACTTTCCAAATGCAACGATTGATTTGCAATTTTAAACAATACTTTAGTCTAATCCAAAAAAAATTAACAAAAATTTAATATTTAATTAACAATTGTTAACAAGTCTAAAATAATTATTTGCCATAACATGCAGATCAGCCATAAGGGTAAGATCCCAATATGCTAATACATTGCGGATTAGTTCAATTTCCTATAAAAAATTCCGAATGCAAGGATGAATAAAATATAGAGGGCTGTGGCAGAAACTGCAATCTGTGTTTGAAGGGATTGGGCGGCAGCAATGACAAGGCAGGAGATGGCCAGAAGGTAATATCCCGTTTTTTTCATTTTCCAGATCAGCATACTGCCGGTGAATGCCAGCAGGTGAAGCAGGAACCCGGCAGCGAAGATGAGCCGGACCTGGGTAACCGACCAGGTTTCGGAGGGGATATAATGATTGGTCACCCTGGTGACCCATGCGGACCAGAATATTCCTGTCAGGAAAAGGATGGAGAGCAGGCCGAAGAAAACCCAGGAGAAAAGGCTGATCAGGGTCAGGAAAAACGGCCTGGAATTTACCGGGTTGATTTTTGGTGTTTTAATTGGCCGGATTTCATCTTTCATGTGTCAGGACATATGTTTCAGGTTCATGCTGTATAGCAGGATAAAAAGACCGGAAAAGAGAACATCGGGGATTCCCGGACTCGGATAATGCATAAAGTACATGGGTGCCAGCACCAGCAGGATCTGAAAAATGGCATATACATGAAATCCTGCTTTTTTCAGCCGCATCATCAGGATGGCACCTACAACCGACCCGGCATAACAAATTCCGGAAACCAGGAAAAAAGCCGGTTTGGCCTCCATGAGCTGTTCGATTCCCGGGATTGTAAATTTTTTGGCAAATTCCTCGGCAATCTGAACAAAGATATCGTAAAATCCGGCGATGACCAGGCTTGAGAACATATTCATCCCGCTGCCGATAAAGGTCAGGATACATAGTACTGTGAGCAGGTTTGGACGCTTCTTGTTGGTTTCGGGGAGCAGGGGCAGGGGATTTTCTTCCATGGTCAGGCGTCGAATTTTGATTTATCCCCTGAATACACGGCATCGCCAAATCCGAGGATGGGGATAAAGATGAACCGGAAGAAAAACAAACCCACAGTAAAACCGGTACTCTTCCCAAAACTTTTTGATAATCCATCCAGGATGATGATGTATACCACCAGGTTAACAACGGGAACAAGCATCAGCAGGAGATACCACCATGGTTTTCCTGCTATTTTTATTCCGATCAGGTAGTTGTAGATCGGGATAATGGCAGCCCAGCCGGGCTCACCGGCCTTTTGAAACATGTACCATGCACCCACGATTTCGATCACGCCAACCATGATGCTGAAGATGATGATGGGCACGATCAGGGCCACTAAAAACGGCCAGAACGAATAAGAATCAAGGATTTCCATAGGATAAAGGATTTACGATTTAC
>SESA01000017.1_pt1 | contig 126205 bp, 89 predicted proteins | sample 3171451 | NCBI WGS metagenome assembly SESA01 (sample SAMN06051862, study PRJNA518727) | freshwater metagenome | biome: subpolar coniferous forest; feature: holomictic lake; material: water; isolation source: holomictic Lake 227, 8 m depth | place: Canada: near Kenora, Ontario | collected...
TATGAAAAAATTTTCATTTACGATTAACGGGAACAATTACGAGGTTGATATTCTCGGATTTGAAGAAAACACTGCCCAGGTTGAAGTTAACGGAACCATTTATAATGTCGAGGTCCAGCGTGAACTGAAAATGACAAAAACCCCGACCCTGGTCCGTGCTGAGCCTCCCAAGCCATCACCCAAAGAATCGAGGATCCCGAAATCCCAATCCCAGACCAGCAATGTCGCCATCAAAGCCCCATTGCCGGGTACCATTATAACGGTACTGGTGAAACCCGGTGATAAAGTCACGATGGGACAGAAACTGCTGACGATGGAAGCCATGAAGATGGAGAACAATGTGCTTTCAGAAAAAGACGGTACAGTGAGGGTTGTCAATGTCAAGCCCGGTATGACCGTGGCACAGAATGAAGTTTTAGTGGAAATCGAATAAAGGCCTGCTGCTATGAAACTCCTGCTCATAACCGATCTGCTGCAGAAAATCTGGGAAGATACCGGGTTTTCGAACCTGCATTGGGATAACGGAATCATGATCCTGTTCGGGCTTGTCCTGATCGTGCTGGCTATCAAGTTCAGCCTGAAACCCATACTCCTGATCCCCCTGGCTATTGGGATCGTGATCGGCAACATCCCGTTCATGCACAGCGCTCCATATCCACTGGGTATTTACAATGAAGGAAGCATTTTGCATTACCTTTTTTTCGGGGTGCTTAAGGGCATCTATCCAGCACTTATTTTCCTTGGCCTTGGAGCCATGGTCGACCTTTCTCCCATGATCGCCAACCCCAAGCTGATCATACTTGGAGCTGCCGCACAGGTGGGGATCCTTATCACCTTTCTCGGAGCCATTATCTTTGGCTTCCCAATCGCAGAAGCTGCTTGCATCGGCATTATCGGCGGGGCGGATGGCAATACCGCGATTTTCCTGACATCACAGATGGCAGCAGGCCTGAAAAACATGCCCGATGCCGCCCATGTACAGGGACTGATCGGTCCGGTAGCCATCGCTGCTTATTTGTACATGGCCCTGGTACCGGTGATCCAGCCACCCATCATGAAACTCCTTACAACCAGAAAGGAAAGGCTCATCAGGATGAAACCACAGCGTACTGTAAGCCGTAATGAAAAGATCGCGTTCCCACTGATTTTTCTTCTTCTTACAGCCTTTGTCGCCCCCGCATCACTGCCCCTGCTCGGAATGTTCTTCTTCGGTAACATCCTTAAGGAATCAGGGCTTACAAAGCAACTTGCTGGCACCGTCTCCACTGTCATGATCGATATTCTTGTCATCCTGATCGGCATCACTGTGGGAGCTTCCACACAGGCTGATATTTTTCTCAAATGGGAATCGATTCTGATCTTCGTCCTCGGAGCCATTTCGTTTATGGTCGCCACCGCCGGTGGGATCATTTTTGCCAAAGTGATGAACATCTTCCTGAAAAAAGAGAACCAGATCAACCCACTGATCGGAGCAGCCGGTGTTGCTGCTGTACCCGATTCGGCCCGAATCGCCCATGAAATGGGACAGAAGGAAGATTCAACCAACCACCTCATCAGCCATGCCATGGCACCGAATATTGCAGGGATCATCGGCAGCGCCGTATCCGCAGGACTTCTGCTTGCTTTTATACTCTGACATCCGCAAAAAAGCCTTGATTTTCAAAAAGCCGGTATACCCCCAGGGCAGAGCTCCGGACCCGGGTTCCACTCCATCGGGAGGGGAATCTACTTTGAGAGATTGAAGGATTTCTTATTTTTGTAAGAAAACCATGATCTTTCTAAGCACAAACGAAAGCAAGACCTGGAGAGGCCTGGCCGACAAGGTTCTTGATTCAGGGGGAGAGTTGCTGCAGACCGAAAGCCTTATCAGGCCCGGACTAGTCCCGGCCTTTCACTATTACATAGGGACATTTCTTTTATCAAAGGGACTTGATGTCCCCGGGGCAAAGTGGCTTTCGGCCGGACTTGCCGGGGAACAGGGAGGGCTTTTTTCGAACGCATTTCTTTTGAGCTATCTGGGCCGGAATAACGGTAAGCTGGTCATACCCGAGACCATCTTCGCAGACCCCGCACCCTATGTGCATTTCGCAGGAACACCTGTACTTCTCGATTCCAGGGTGAGTTTCAGGACCCAGTGCTTACATACCCTGCCAGCGTATAAAAAGCCTTTGAAGATCATGGATATAGGCTGCGGACACGGCATGGTGCTGGTCGACCTGCTCCTTGACCTCCGCAAAGCCGGACTGGTCAGCGACATTGAGGAGATCCTGCTCATCGATCCATCGGAAGGTATGCTGAACCTGGCAAAGGAGAATGTTGAAAAGTCATTCCCCGGGGTCAGGGTCAGGCTTTCACAGGCAAGGATAGAGTCTTTGTCGGATAAAATAGACGGGTATTATGACATCGCACTGGCATCCCTGGCGTATCACCATATGCCTTATGAAACCAAGCTGTTCCATCTAAAAAAGCTGAGAGACAGGTTAGGATGTTTCATCCTGTTTGAGCTGGATGCCAATAACGACACACCCGATCTGCATTCCCCCGACCTTGCCCTATCGGTTTACCAGTCTTACGGCGCCATGATGGATTTTGTATTTGCTTACGAGGCCCCTGTCGGGCTTGCATTATCAAGCATCGATAGATTCCTGATGTCTGAAGCCATCTATTTCTTTACCGAGCCCAGGGGAAAACGCACCGACTACCATATGCTGCGCTCACAATGGCACCAAGTGTTCAGGGATGGCCTGGGAGAGGATTTCAGCTGCCTTTGCGACTCAATCTGTTATGCGGATGAGAATATGGGGCTGTTCACGATGATCTATGCCAGGGATTAGGGGTTGGGGATTGGGGATTGGTGATTGGGGATTGGTGATTGGGGTTAGGGATTAGGGACGATTTCATGTACGATGTACGACCAAGTAACCCGATATCCCGCATCCTGCATCCTGCATCCTGCATCCCGCATCGTACATTGTTATTCTCATCCGCTAAAAGTGATATTATTTCCGCAAAACCATTTTAAAGGAATTAACCGGCAGAATACGGAGGTTTGATCCTCTCTTACCGAATATTCTGGATATCAGAATTCAGGAGTGATATCTTTGGTCACAGATGCAAAGTCAGTTGATCAAAACCTTCATCCTATGAAAACAATTATTCCGGCCATATTCATTTTTATCTTTATGTGTGTGAGCGGCATGAGCCAGAATCCGCAGTTCACTGGAAAATATTTATACCAGAGCCTCGCTTCAAGAGTTTTTGCCGTTTCAAGCGGGGATATTAACAATGACGGGAAGACGGATATCGTTTTCACCGAACCCGACAACAACCTGCTTCAATGGCTGAAAAACGAGGGCAATGATCAGTTCACACTGAAGCAGGCCGGTGCCTTCCAGGCAATAGGCATCAAGACCCTTGATTTCAATGCCGACGGGCATACCGATATTCTTGCATGTTCCTACAACCTGAACCAGGTCGTGCTGTTTGAAAATGACGGGAATGAAAATTTCACCATGCATGTTCTCTCAAACGCCGCCACTCATCCGCTTGTGATTTCGGCAGGCGACATTAATGGAGACGGCGACATAGATATAGCTGTGGCCACCCAGGATGCAGGCACGGGAGTCGTACTCCTTGTAAACAATGGGAATTACAATTTCACGTTTATGCAGCTTGACGCAAACGCATACAGTAGTACCTGGACCGAAATGGTGGACCTGGACAGGGACGGGGACATGGATGTGGTTGGTGCCGATTTTACTGCAACCGGCGGACTGGTATGGTATGAACAAACAACGCCCCTGGTCTTTACAAGGCATTTTATCTCGTACCCCTCCACACACGGAGGCGCAGTGGGAGATATAGACGGGGACGGCGACCTGGATCTCGCAGCAGCAGCCTGCGGCTCGGGTATTGCATGGTTTGAAAACGATGGGAGTAATAATTTCATCCCTCACCCCGTTTTCGGCTCTTACAACTGTGCTGTTTCGATAGGGATCAGCGATTTCGATAACGATTCGGTGAATGATATAGCAGCCGTTGCCTATGGCTCCAACCGTGTTGACTGGTGGAAGAACGACGGCAGCCAGGTCTTCACGAGAAATAAGGTCTGCGACAGCCTGGTCCACCCCAGTGACCTTTGTATAGCCGACATTAACGGGGATGGTTACAGCGACATCCTCACAGGTTCTTATGCGAAAAAGCTTGCATATTTCAGGAACACCGGGCATATGACAGGAGACATCCGCATAAAAAAAAAGGAAGCATTCCTCCTGGGAAATGACTTCTCAAGCAAGTGTGTAACCGTTTACTGGGATAATACCGGCGAAGGGAAAAGGACTTTAGAACTCTATGATTTGAACGGGGCCATGCTATCATCGGTTGAAGTAGCGGCGAATGCAGGCACCACAACCATCTCGATCCCATCAGCCGGGCTTTTCATCCTTAAAATCCATATGGATACAGGGGATTATTTCAGAAAAATCGTTCAACCCTGAATTGCAAACTTTAATAACTGACATTTTATGATAAAACTAATTCCCGGATTTCTCCTGCCGTGTTTCCTGCTAATTTGCCATTATCACTCATTCGGACAAAGTTCAACACAGTCGGGCTTCTTCACTGTAACAAGAGACAATAACAAAATCATATTTACTTCGAGCGGACCCGGAGATACCATGAAAGGAAGGGTCTGTTTTAAGCAGATGAATAAAGCATTACTTGATGCGAAAACACTCAGGTTTAATTGTTACCAGGTCCAGGAATCAAATATGGATGGAAAAAATTGGAAACATGAGATAAACTATGCTGTTTGGCTTAAAAAGGGAAACCGTGCAAGAGTTGAAATCAGGGATGTCATATTTCCCGATGACGGTTCCGATATAATTTATGACGGGAAAAGCCTCTGGGCTTATTATGTCGGGACAAACTCCACGGTTGCACTGGATGAAAATACCATCCTCGGGAAGGTCAAGAACAGGTATTTGACCAAAGATATCTCTCAGGGCTCGTCCCTTTCACATGACATGATGAATTACGGATCTTCGGTAAGCATGCCTGTACTGTACCTGAGCAAGTTCTTTGGGTATCAGTCTGCATTGGAGGACAAAGATATGACTGTAAGCTATATAGGGGAGGATACGGTAAGTGGAGTCATGACGCATCATATCAAGGTCCAAATGTTGGGAGGACAACGCATTGCGGACTACTGGATTTCGTTAACCGATAACTTTCCCCGAAAAATGGAAGAAGTCCTGGTCATGAATGCTTCAGCCAATTCAAAGAGAACCGAGCGTTGGAGCAATGTTTCGTTTAACGTGGATATGCCCGATAGTTTATTTTGCTGGAAACCACCTGATAACTGGATTGAATACTCCCATCCTACACAGAAAGCTTTGGAAGATTCACAAAATGACAAGAAGAAAAACCTTAACGGAACCTTTGTTAACCTTGATCTGATTGGTGGAGGAAAGTTTAACCTCAGGGATTACAGCGGGAAAATAGTACTGCTTGTATTCTGGAGGCTTGGATGTCCTCCCTGCCGGAGTGAGATGCCATGGCTTCAGAAAATTTATGAAAAATATAAGGAAAAGGGATTTACTGTCGTAGGGTTTAATCATGTAGATAATAAAGCTCTTGTTAAAGAATATCTTGATAAAAAAGGGATCAGCTACCCGAATATCCTTGATTCATCTGCCCGGGCAAAAAAAATCTATACCGATTTCAAAACAAATACTGTTCCCCTCAGCTGCCTGATCGACCGAAAGGGGAACCTGATCGCCCTGTGGTATGGTTTCGATGCAGATGAAGATGCATTTGGAAAGAAACTTGATCCCCTGCTTTAAATCGAAAAACCAGGCAAACTGACAGTCTTTTGATGATATTGCGAGATGATCTCAGAACGGATGCACTATCCAAAGGATCCCGATACAGATCGCGAGAAACCCGCCGGTGAGGGTGAACCATTTCAGGAACATCTTTCTTTCCTCGGCAAACGCTTTGTACGCAACCACTCCAAGTATAAAGGCAAACAAAACCATCGTCAGTATGGTCCCGGCGGCGAAGGCCGAAACGTAGATCACTGAATCGGTTATGGTGGGAAGAGCCAGGGAAGGCAGCAGGGCGAACAGGTGGCTGAACCCCGCAAATCCATGGATGATCCCGATCAGCAGGGCAGTCAGGGCATTCCTCCTTACTGTTCCTGTATGCGGATGTTCGTGCTCCGGTGATCCTTCGTGATTGTGCTTATGGATATGGGCATACAGGAAGGGTTTTGTATGAAAATGCGAATGAGGCCTGTTCCCGTGGGAATGACGGATATAAGTACGAACGACAGCCCAGCTGCCGATCCCTATAAGCATCAATCCTATAATCTTATCGCTGTATTTCGCAATGGCATCAATCGGAAGGTATGCCTTCAACAAAATGAAGAGAGCCCCAATAAAAAGCATTCCAAAGGTATGTCCCAAACCCCAGGAGAAACCAATCATCCAGGACTTTTTCCGGCTGTCGATAGCCAGGGGGGTGACCGCGGCAAGATGATCAGGCCCGGTGACCACGTGTGCGATGCTTGCGGCAAATCCTGTGAGAAAGATCAGCATGAATGAAATTTTCGTAAAAAAGTATAAATATATATAATTTTACATTTCTGAATATGTTTGATCACGATGGCGGTTGAAACTTTGCAAGTAATTGTCAGCGGACTGATACAAGGTGTCGGTTTCCGCCCGTTCGTTTACCGCATTGCTCTCAGGCACGGGCTTAGCGGATGGGTTCAGAACACCAATGAGAACGTGAGGATCAGGGTGAGCGGAAAGCCGGCCGATATCTCAGACTTTCTTGTTGCCCTTGAAAAAGAGGCTCCCTCGGCGGCAAGCATAGAAACAATAGTCACCTCAGATCTGCCTTCCGAATCCTTCACAGGTTTCAGCATCCTTAAAAGTCATGATATTTCGGATGATGTGACCGAAATCAGTCCCGACATAGGCGTTTGCAGCGAATGCCTGGATGATATAAAGAAGGGCAAACGCAGGGAAGGGTATTCCTTCGTTAACTGCACCAATTGCGGTCCGCGGTTTACCATCATCGAAGACCTCCCCTACGACAGGCCGAAGACGACGATGAAACAGTTTGAACTTTGTGATGCCTGCCGGGCCGAATATGAAGACATTCTCGACCGCAGGTTCCATGCACAGCCAGTGGCCTGCGCCGAATGTGGTCCGAGGTATGAGATGGATGCGGGATGCGGGATGCAGGATGCAGGGGACAGGATGCAGGATGCAAGATGCAGGATGCAGGATGAAGGATGCGGGATGCAGGATGCAGGGGACAAGATGCAGGATGCAGGATGCAAGATGCAGGATGAAGGATGCGGGATGCAGGATGCAGGATGCGGGATGCAGGATGCGGGATGCGGGATGCAGGATGCAGGGGACAAGATGCAGGATGAAGGATGCAAGATGCAGGATGCAGGGGACAGGATGCAGGATGCAGGATGCAAGATGCAGGATGAAGGTGACATTCCTGAAATGGTAGCCCGGCTGCTGGATGAGGGAAAGATTGTTGCCATAAAGGGTTTGGGGGGAATGCACCTGGCCTGCGATGCGTTTAGTGAAAAAGCCGTGGCCCGGCTCAGGGAGATCAAGAACCGGGAAGCAAAGCCTTTTGCAGTTATGTTCGCCAATCTTAAATCCGCGAAAGAATTTGCATTTATTGATGAGGCTTCGGGTGCATCCCTCCTCTCCTGGAGAAGGCCCATCGTTCTGCTGGAAGGGAAACCCGGCAACGGTCCATTGAAGCTAGCATCAAACATCAGTTCAGGACTCAGCCTTATTGGTATCATGCTTCCATACATGCCTTTCCATTACCAGCTTTTTGAGGTGATGAAAACGCGGGCGATCGTCCTGACAAGCGGGAATCTGAGCGACGAACCCATACTGATCGATAACACAAAGGCCCTGGAACAGTTTTCCTCCCTGGCCAATGCGGTTGTGTTGCATAACCGTGACATATATAACCGTACCGATGATTCGGTTGTAAGGATCATCGGCGGAAAAGAAAGAGTCTTCCGCCGTTCGAGAGGATATGTACCCTCGCCGGTCCGACTGGGTCTTGAAACCGAAGGCATACTGGCTTTCGGGGCCGAGCTTACCAATTGCTTCTGCGTCGGTAAAGGGCATAAAGCATTTCTCAGCCAGCACATTGGCGACCTCAAAGGACTCGATACTACCCTGTTTTATGAAGAGACACTGGAGCGCTTTATCAGGCTTTTCCGTGTAAAGCCTTCGCTCTTAGCAGTCGACCTTCATCCCGATTACATCTCCACCAGGACTGCCGAGGGTTTCGGCAAGCTAACGATCATACAAGTACAGCACCATCATGCCCATATCGCTTCATGTATGGCCGAACATCGCCTTGACGAAACGGTCATAGGCGTGGCTTTCGACGGAACGGGTTACGGCGACGACGGCCACAGCTGGGGTTCCGAATTTTTTATTTGTGACCTTAACGGCTACCGCCGGATGACCCATTTCGGATACCTTCCCCTCCCCGGCGGGGATGCCGGCAGCGAGGAGCCCTGGAGGATGGCTGTTTCATGGCTATATAAGGTTTACCAAAGGGAATTCACCAGCCTGGATCTGCCAGTGATTAAGGAGAATAAAGCTGAAGATATTGAGATGCTTATCATGATGATGGACAGGAAAATAAATTCCCCTCTTACCTCCGGGGCCGGGAGGATGTTCGACGCTGTCGCTTCCCTGCTGGGGCTTTGCCAGTTCGCCCGCTTCCAGGCCCAGGGCCCCATGCTGCTGGAGTCCCTGGCGGCAAAGGATTGCACAGAAGCCTATCCCTGGACAGGGGGAGACGTGATATGCCTTGATGATACCCTGAAAGGAATTGTCGCCGACCTTGGTGCCGGTGTCGAAAAATCAATTATCGCATCTAAGTTCCACAATACTGTTATTTCAATTATCTTTGAAACTGTGAAAGGGATACGCTCCGGAGAAGGCATCAATAAAGTGGTGCTATCGGGAGGCGTATTCCAGAATAAATACCTGCTTGAAGGGACTGAATCACTTCTCAGGGAGAGCAAATTCGAAGTTTTTTCACATGCTGCCGTGCCTTCCAATGACGGGGGAATTGCTTTGGGGCAATTGGCGGTGGCGGCAAAAAAGAGGGAGTTGAAATGTGTTTAGCCATACCCGCAAAGGTGATCTCGGTTAATTATCCGACTGCTGTTGTCTGCATTGAAGACACCGAATACAATGCAAGCATCATGCTGCTCGACGAGGTCCAGGCCGGGGATTACATCATGCTTCATGCAGGCTTTGCCATACAGAAGGTTGATGAAGAGGAAGCCAGGGAAACCATGCGGTTGCTGGTTGAAATAGAAAAGAACAAGCCCGGATAAAGGATGAAGTACATCGACGAATACCGTAAGAAGGACCTCATCCTGGCCGTTGCTGAGGAGATAAAGCGCGTTTCGGCCAGGGAGATATCCCTGATGGAAGTCTGCGGGGGACATACCATGGCCATCCATCGCTTCGGTCTTCGCTCCCTCCTGCCAAAGAATATCCGCCTGCTTTCAGGGCCCGGATGCCCTGTTTGTGTATCCCCTCAGCATTATATCGACAAGGCCATTGCCTTCGGCAGGATGCCATCCGCCATCATTACAACATACGGGGACCTTATACGGGTTCCCGGTTCTGAAACATCTCTTGAAAAGGAAAAAGCGGCAGGAAGGGATATCCGCATCGTTTATTCGGTGCTTGAATCCCTCGAAATAGCAAAACAAAATCCGGGCAAACAGTTGATTTTCCTGGGGATTGGTTTTGAAACCACGGCTCCCCTGACGGCTGCAGCTGTTTCAGAAGCAAAAAAACAGAGTATCCCGAACTTCACGATTCTCAGCTCACATAAGGTGATGCCGCCGGTGATGAAAGCCCTGGTGGCCGAGGGTGTGAAAATCGACGGCTTTATCGCGCCCGGACATGTAACAGCCATTACCGGAACAGGCATATATAAAGAGCTTCCGAAGGTTTTCGGACTGGGTGTAGTGGTTTCGGGTTTCGAACCCACCGATATGATGCAGGCCATACTTATGCTGGTAAGACAACTTGAAGCCGGAAAGCCCGAAGTTGAAATACAGTACCAGAGAGTGGTCAGTAAAAAAGGGAATAAAGTCGCCATCAGGCTGATGAAAGATGTTTTCGAACTGCAAGACGATACCTGGAGGGGTTTGGGAATGATCCCATTGAGCGGACTGAAGCTCCGGAGAAAATATTCTGAATTCGATGCCGAAAAGCGTTTCCTGCTCGAGGTGCCTGAAGCGCCCGAGCCAAAAGGCTGTATTTGCGGACTGATACTGAGAGGAACGAAAACTCCCGATCAGTGCAAGTTGTTTGCGAAGAGATGTACACCTGCCGACCCGGTTGGCGCCTGCATGGTTTCGGGTGAAGGCACATGTGCAACCTATTATAAATACCGTTAATGAACCTGAAAGAAGACAAGGTACTGCTAAGTCACGGCAACGGGGGTCGCATCATGCACAGCCTGATCACCGGGCTGTTTGTGAAGCATTTCGGGAACCGTATACTGAACAGGCAGAATGATTCGGCCATATTGCCGGTTGATTCTGATGAGATCGCCTTTACGACCGATTCGTTTGTGATCGACCCCATTTTTTTTCCCGGCGGTGATATCGGCAAACTTGCGGTCTGTGGTACGGTCAACGATCTTTCCGTTGCAGGGGCTGAACCTTTATTTATCAGTGTTTCATTCATCATCGAGGAAGGCTTCCTGATGAAAGACCTCGAAACCATTGTTATTTCCCTGGCCTCTGAAGCAAAGAAAGCCGGTGTGCTCATCGTTACAGGCGACACCAAGGTGGTTAACAAAGGCAAATGCGATAAGATCTTCATCAACACCAGCGGTATAGGCCGCATCCGCAGCGGAATGAAGATCGAAGGGAAAACCCGCAGCATTCATGAGGGTGATGTGATCCTGATCAACGGGGGCATAGGCGAACACGGGATGGCTGTAATGAATGCCAGGGAGGACTTCCGTTTCAAAACAGCTATTGAATCAGACTGCGCCAGTCTGAACAGACTTATAGGCGATGTACTTTCCAATACTGTTTCCGTAAAATTTATGAGAGATCCCACCCGTGGAGGCCTTGCAACTGTTCTCAATGAGCTCTGTGGCAAGATACCTTTCGGGATACAGCTTGACGAGGCTGCATTGCCGGTTTGCAAAGGAGTTCGCGCAATGTGTGAGATCCTGGGATTTGACCCGTTGTATATGGCCAATGAAGGAAAGGTGGTGATGGTATCCTCAGAAAAGGAAAGCCGGAAAATCCTTTCGCTTATGAGAAAACATAAAACAGGCAGGCAGAGCGCTGTGATCGGGAAGATCGTAAAGGATCATCCCGGCAAGGTGGTGCTGAAAACCGAAACCGGAGGTAAACGAATTATAGATTCCCTGAGCGGGGATCCACTGCCCAGGATCTGCTGAAATCGATTGAATATGCACGAACTTTCACTTGCGACAGAAGTTATCAATATAGTTACCCGGGAGGCTGAGAAAAATAATGCTTCGCGGATCAGCGAGATAGAGATCGAAGTTGGTGACCTGAGCGGGGTTGAGGCCAATTCGTTCGAGTCAGCCCTGGGATTGCTCATGCAGGGATCAGTGCTGGAAGATGCGGAACTTAAGATAAAGCACACTCCCGGGATGGGGATCTGCCTGAACTGCGGGATTGAATTTGCAATGAAAACACGGACCGATACCTGTCCGCTGTGCAAGAGCTTCCCTTCGGAAGTTTCGGGCGGACAGGAATTCAGGATACTGTCGCTGCTCACAGGATAAGCTTTAAAGAAAAAAATCAACAAAATAATATATAGCTATGTGCGAAACATGCGGATGTGGGAAACCAGGAGAATTTACCTTAAATGAAAATAGCGAAAAGCGAAAAGCGAAAAGCGAAAATGAGGACAACCATCATCATGACCATGGGCATCACCATCATCACCATCACCATCACCATGATGAGCATGGTCATCACGATAAGCACCATCACAATGAGAATGGCGAAAAGCGAAAAGCGAAAGGCGAAAACAGAGAGATTCCTTTGAACATAAATATTCTTTCGGAGAACAACCGGCTTGCTGAGAGGAACCGGGGATATTTTGAGGCGAAGGAAGTCTTATGTTTAAACCTGGTCAGCTCGCCTGGTTCAGGTAAGACGAGCATACTCGAAAAGACCATCCAGGCCCTGCTGCCCACACGGAAAATCGCTGTGATTGAAGGAGACCAGCAAACCACCCGGGATGCAGACCGTATCAAGGCATCCGGAGCACCGGCAATACAAATCAATACCGGTTCGGGCTGTCATCTCGATTCGAATATGATCAGCCAGGCAGTGAAAAAAATGAATGTTGAAAATCATTCCATCCTGTTCATCGAGAATGTAGGGAACCTGGTATGCCCTGCATTGTTTGACCTGGGGGAAAAGAAAAGGGTGGTGGTGATCAGCGTGACCGAGGGGGAGGATAAACCCCTGAAGTACCCGTATATGTTCCAGACGTCGGACCTCTGTCTCATCAACAAGACCGACCTTTTGCCATATGTCGATTTCAATGTGAAGACGGCGATGGATTATGCCCTGCAGTTCAATCCGAAACTTGAGTTCATCCTTGTTTCGGCTAAAACAGGCGAAGGACTGGATCAGTGGTACGAATGGCTTGGCAAGCAACTTAGTTCCTGACCGAAGCGACGAGTTCCTTCACGCATTTCATAGCTTCAGGAATGGCCGCTTCGACCGCAGGTGAGATGTCCATGCCCATATCCTGGAAATCCTTAACGGATATTGCCACGAGGTAAAACTCAGGGAGTTCCCCAAGCAGTCCGGCAGCATCTATCATATCTTTAAGCCCGATCTCGTGGGCGCTGAGTTGTTTGGGGAAATCCTTCGCAAACTTCGGTTTCAGAACGCGGACATGGCCGGGAGGAAAACTGTCAAGTGAAGCGTCGACAAAAATCACCGTCTTGTATGATTGTATCAGCCCCAGGAGGTGAAATCCTCCTGTACCTCCGTCGGCAATATCGGCAGCAGGTAATCCGCCCTTCTTCTCAAGACGTAAGACTACCTGTATGCCCACACCTTCGTCGTTCATCAGAATATTCCCAATCCCGAGAACGAGAATCTTGTTTTGTATATCAGGCAAAGCGATGTTCCTTAGAGGTTCAGGGGTTCTTGGGACATTCTTCGGTTCCGTTATCGTGGCGTTCAACCACGTCTTCCTCGATGAATTTCCATCCGCCAATCATTGACGAAGTGATTCCCCGGCGTTCGATATAATCATGATAGAATACAAGGTACATATGCACCAGCGCGAAAAGTATGAACCCCCACATCAGGATGTGGTGGATCTGGCGAACATGCATATCACCTCCCAGGAAAGGAACAATCCATGCAAACATCTTTGGAAGGAAGGAATTGCTCATTGCGGCATACATCCCGAAACCCGTAAGACATTGCAGTAAAAAGATCAGGAAAGTGAGGAAATAGATGAAACTCGCGAGTGAATTATGGCCTATTGAGTCTATCTTTTTATTGGTAAGCTGCAGCACGTCAACCTTGATCACCTCTCCCATTTCTTTCCACTGGCAGGGTTTCAACGGGATATAATTATACCAGCGTGCAAATTCGTTCCCTGCAAATCCCCAGTAAAGACGGAAAATAAAGTTGAAGAAGAACAGGAATGCGGTTACAAAGTGGATAAAACGAATTATCCCGAACCAATAGTTCATGTAGGCTTCGGAACTTTTCATGAAGGCAGGCGGGTTTCCGATGACATACCCGGTGATGCAGAGAATGACAATACAAAGTGCATTGATCCAATGGTAGATACGAACAGGTAACTCCCATACATACACTTCACGCAGAGGAACAGTCCGGTTTCTCATGGCCTAATAGGTTTTCATTTCATGAATGGTAGTCCCGTTTTCGTCGTATACATGCACCGCGCAGGCGAGGCAGGGGTCGAATGAATGTATGGTCCTGAGCACTTCAAGCGGGTTCTTCGGATCAGCAATGGGGGTCCCGATGAGCGATTCCTCGTAAGCCGAGCGCTGACCTTTGGCATCGCGGGGCGAAGCGTTCCATGTAGTCGGAACCACCAGCTGGTAGTTGGCGATTTTCTTGTCCTCGATCACGATAAAGTGAGAAAGGGCGCCGCGGGGAGCTTCGACCATACCTATTCCCTTAGCCTGTTTCGGCCAGGTCTCGGGATCCCATTTCACATTATTCTGTGTAACTGAATCCCCGTTCTTGATGTTGTCGAGGAGCTGATGGTAAAACTCCAGGGCCCATCCGCAGACCAGTTTAGTCTCGAGGCCCCTGGCAGCAGTGCGGCCGAGGGTTGAGAACAGGGCTGCAACAGGCACGTCAAGCGCTTTGAGGGTGCTTTCGATAACTTCCTTATATTCGGCTTTGCCTGAAGCATAGCCAACGAGGCAGCGTGAAAGCGGGCCGACTTCCATGGGATGTCCTTTCCATCGCGGGGTCTTCACCCAGCTGTACTTCTTTGAAAAATCCAGGTTTTCGTAAGGAGGTTTCGGCCCTGTATAATTGAACTTCGTTTCACCGTCCCATGGATGCAGTCCGGCTTCATTCCCCTTCGAATACTCATACCATGAATTGTTGATATATTCCTGGATCTGTTCGGGATCTTCGGCTTTTACTTCATGGATCTTGCTCAGGTCACGGCCAAGTATGGCTCCCCTGGGCATCTTGAAGCTGTCGGGATTATTGTAGCCGTTGGTCGGGAAGTCCCCAAAGCAGAGGTAGTTCGAAAGGCCTCCGCCAATGGCGCCCCAGTCTTTATAGAAAGAAGCAACGGCCAGGAGGTCGGGAATGTACACCTGGTCAACAAAGGTTTTTGCATCCTTGAAGAGCTGTCCTACAAAAGCAAGGCGTTCGGCATTTAATGCGTTGGCCTCGTCGATGTTGATAGCGCAGGGAACTCCGCCTACCAGGTAATTTGGATGAGGGTTCTTTCCGCCGAAGACTGTATGTACTTTTACAAGTTCCTTCTGCCATGAAAGGGCTTCAAGGTAATGGGCGACTGCAATAAGGTTGACTTCGGGCGGAAGCTTGTACGCCTTATGCCCCCAGTACCCGTTTGCAAAAATGCCCAGCTGTCCGCTTTCGACGAAATTCTTGAAGCGTTTCTGGATGTCGCTGAAATAACCCACCGAGCTTTTGGGCCATGGGGAGATGCTCTGCGCAATCCTTGAAGCCTCGGCCGGGTTGGCTTTCAAAGCCGAAACCACATCCACCCAGTCAAGGGCATGAAGCTGGTAGAAATGCACCACATGGTCCTGTATATATAATGCGTTGGCCATCAGGTTACGGATGAGCTCAGCATTTGGGGGGACCGATATTCCGAGGGCGTTTTCGACTGTCCTTACCGAAGTCAGGGAATGTGTGGATGTACAAACTCCGCAAACCCTGCCAACGAAAGCCCATGCATCACGCGGATCACGGCCTTTCAGGATGGTTTCGATGCCCCGCACCATGGTGCCGGCACTGTATGCGTCGGAAATTTTTCCATCTTTTACCTCTATCTCAACCCGCAGATGTCCTTCAATACGGGTGATGGGATCTATTACGATTCTGTCTGCCATGGCTGTTATTCTTTCTTGGTTTCAACTGCTGAACCTGCTTCGGGCTCATTGATTATCTCTTTATGTTTGCGGATGTTCGTTACGATGGCATGTCCTGCCATACCCGCTACAGTACCGACACCCAGGGCCAGACCGATCTTGTCGGCCGTGGTCTCGATGCCAAATCCTGCCACACCCGGAAGGTGCTGGTAGAACGGACCGTTGTCCCAGAACCCTTCTTCGGCGCAGCCTATGCAGGGATGGCCTGATTGTATGGGATAGCTCACGCTGTCGTTCCATTTGATGATACCGCAGGAGTTGTAGGTAACCGGACCTTTGCAGCCCATCTTATAGAGGCAGTACCCGCGTTTTGCACCTTCGTCGTCGAAAGATTCGACAAACAATCCGGCGTCGAAATTGGCGCGGCGGTAGCAGGTATCATGAACCCTGCGTGAATAAAATGCTTTCGGTCTTCCCATGCCGTCGAGCTGCGGAATGCGATCGAAAGTAAGAAGATGAACTACAACACCGGCCATAACGTCGGCTATTGGCGGACAACCCTGCACGTTGATCACCGGTTTTCCGCTGATGACTTTGTGAACAGGTTTCGCACCGGTTGGATTCGGGCTTGCAGCCTGGACACATCCTGCGGATGCGCAGTTGCCCCAGGCCACGACAGCCTTGGCATTTTTTACAGCTTCCTGCAGGATCTGAAGGGCGCTTCGTCCGCCAATACAGCAGTATGCTTCATTTTCGGTGGGAATGGATCCCTCAACCATGACGATATACTCACCAGGGTATTTGGCCATGACAGCCTTGTAAGCTTCCTCGGCAGGAGCCCCGGAAGCTGCCATGAGAGTCTCCTGGTAGTCGAGAGAGATCTTGTCGAGCACTATATCGGCAACAATAGGATGGGATGCACGGATAAAGGATTCACTGCAGCAGGTGCATTCCTGGAAGTGAAACCAGATGACCGGAAGCCTGGGCTTTGTTTCAAAAGCCTTTGCGATTTGAGCAACACCACTGGCTTCCAACCCGAGGAAGGCTGCCATCGTGGTACAAAATTTCATGAAATCCCGGCGGGAAACCCCCTTCCCCCGAAGCTCCTCATAAAAGGACAGGCGCTGATTCTCCATACGTTGACTGGTTTTATTTAGTTGACACTAAAATATAAAATATTTAGTATATGTCAATCCCTCGATGCTAATTTGGAAAAAGTCTATGTATGAATAATAAGGTGATGAAATACCTGAATGTCGGTATACGGTTTGCCAGCAGCGGCATACGGAAGCAGCAGGAAGTAAAAGAAACCGCCTGATCATCCGCAGTTTTTTCGTAATTTTATTCACCGAAAGCATAAAAAAAGCAACATGAAGATCTTTGCTTTAAAAAACATCCTTAACGCCACGGCCATTTTTACAGCATTCTTGTTCAGCTGCAGCGATCAGCCCGGCAATTCTTCAGCGACCGGGGAAACCGATCCCGACATCATAAAAAAAGAGGTGGTGCTTTCGCCTGAAGCAGAGGTGTTGCTGAGCCGTTTCCCTACTCCTTTTGAACTGACAAAGATGCTGGATGATGCCAGGGCCCCTTATATTTTCAGTCTTTCAAACTCTCCTGAGGATCTGGGCCGGTATTTTACCGAAAAAACCAAATCGATCGCCCTGGGCATATACACCACCGACCTGGCCTATGCGGCTACATACAACAGAACCTCCGAGACCGGGAAATATCTTTACTGTACCGGCAAGCTTGCAGGAGATCTCGGTATTGCCGGGGTGTATGACAAGAGGCTGGTGGGCAAGGTGAACCGTCAGAAAAATTCGAAAGACAGCCTGGTTGTTCTGATTAAAAAGGTGCTGGGTGAAACCAATGATTTCCTGGGGAGGAACAACAGGACCCAGGTCGCTGTGCTGGTCGCTTCAGGGGCCTTTGCCGAAGGATTGTATATTGCTGCTTCCCTTTGCCAGGCTGCAAGGAATAATCTTCAGATCGCTTCTGCAATTTACAGGCAAAAAGAGAATCTCGACAAGCTCCTGAAGATCCTTAATGAATACGGTATGGATTCCAGCCTGAAGCCTGTGAGGGATGAGCTGGAAAAGCTCAGGCCTGTATTCACCGATCTCGGTCTGATACCGGGTGCATCCCTGCCGCCCGATAAGGCAGCAGCAATCGCGAAACTTGCGAGAGAGGTCAGGGACTCCCTGATAAAGTAAGCAGGATCAATTTTAATGCAGCAGTTTCCCGCTGATCAGGATAAGTTCCGTTTCGGTGAGTTTTGTTCTGAATTCAGCCGTTACAAGCCGTGTATTCGCATCGAGAAGGTTTTTCTGGATCTCCCTCAGCTGAAGGGATGAGATCGCTCCAACCGCATAGCTTTCCTTGGCTATTTCCATATTTTTCTGTGCCAGGACCATATTCTCCCTTTCAAATGAAACAAGCTGCATCTGGTTGGTGTAATCGTTGTAGATCTTCAGAAGGTATGCATCAAGCCTGTTTTCAAGCTGCTTCACTTCAAGTTCTGAAGACACATAGGAGATCTTTGCATTCTGGTAATCGCGCTGCAGGTTCAGTCCGTTAAAAATGTTCATCGTGGCTGAAACACCAACGATCGGACCGAAGTTCCGGTTGTAGTTGATAAAATTCGCTTCGGTTTCATTATGGAAGTAATTCACCCCGGTCATCAGCCCCAGAGTCGGCCACTGAACCGCCCTGGCCGACTTGATATTCAGCCCGCTGATCTCCTTATTGCGGTTATACAGTAACAGGTTCCTGTTGAATTCCCTCATACTCATCCGCAGTGAATCGTAATCGAGGCGGTAATGAAGCAGGATGGTGTCCTTCACATCGAACTGTGTTTTCACATCCCTCGACAGCAGGTCATTCAGAGTGGCCATGGAATTGCTGAAAATAGTCTGCTGGCTTGAAAGGCTGGCGATATCGGCATTCAGCTCAACTTTAGCCTTGAGGAATTCCAGCTCCGAGCCGCTGCCGGTTTCATATTTCAGTTGTGCCAGGTCGAGGCGGAATTTTGAAATGCCCACCTGTTCCTCGATGATGGCAGTTTCCTTTTTCTGGCGCACAATATCATAGTAAGAGGCAATGATCCTTGCCAGGGTGTTTTCAATGGAAATTTTCGAGTTCAGGTCCCCTATGTCTTCGAGCTTCCTCAGCTTGTCATAGGTAATGAACATCTTCAGACCGTCGAAAAGGGTCCAGTTCAGGTTTACGCCTGCAGTGAACAGGTCGGTATTTGCAGATGTATTATCGAGACTGGCTCCTGTAACAACCTCCACCTTTGCACTGCTGAGCGCATGCTGGTAGCCTGCGCTGGCATCGATGCGGGGGAGCATTCCCGCATTGCCCGGGGTAAAATTATTCACTGCAATCTGCCTGCTGTTCTTTGAGATGTTGATACCATAGTTATTCACAAGCCCGATCCCGACCGCCGATTCCAGAGTAAGCAGTTCCTGGCAGAAAGCTACGACGCTGGCAAATACGAGAAGGATACCGGTTAAGAAAGCTTTTTTCATGGTTCCGGACTGGCTTTTTTTGATGCGTTTTTCGAGAGGTAGGTATAGAAGGCAGGGATGATGAAAAGGGTCAGGAAGGTCGAGAAGATCAATCCGCCCACAACAGCAATACCCAGTGACTGCCTGCTTTCAGAGGAAGCTCCAATGTTCAGGGCAATGGGCAGTATGCCAAGTATCATGGCCGATGAAGTCATGAGGATGGGCCTGAATCTCGAAATCGCAGCAGTTTGAACTGCCTGCAACTTTTCCAGTCCGGCCTCCTTCTGCTGGTTCGCAAATTCAACGATGAGGATCCCGTTCTTGGTGACCAGACCGATCAGCATGACCACGCCGATCTCACTGAAGATGTTCAGGGTTTGTTTGAAATACCAGAGTGAGAACAAAGCGCCTGCGATAGCCAGGGGAACGGTGAGAAGTATGATAAAAGGATCGACAAAGCTTTCGAACTGTGCAGCTAAAATGAGGTAAATCAAAATGATCCCTAATACAAATACGAAAATGAGGCTGGATGAACTTTCACGGTAATCACGTGACTGACCTGCAAGGCTTGTTTTTATGCTTGGCGGAAGGATCTTTTTGGATATCCTGTCGAGCTCCCTGATGCCGTCGCCGAGGGTTGCACCCTGTGTTAGTCCGGCCGAAATCGTCGCCGATATATAACGGTTATAGGAGTATATGGCTGCCGGATTAATGCTTTCTTCCACGCTGATAAGGTTATCGAGCGGGATAAGGTCGCCTTTGCTGCTTCTCACGTACAGCGATTTCAGGGCATCCGGATCATTCCTGAACTGAGCCATCAGCTGTCCGATGATCTCATACTGCTTGCCTTCCATGATGAAGTACTCATAACGTTGTCCGCTGAGGCTAAGCTGAAGAGTGCGGGCGATCTCTTCGGTCGAAACATTCAGCAATGAAGCCTTTTCACGGTTCACTGTGATCCTGAGCTCGGGTTTGTTGATCTTGAAATCGGCATCCACAAACTGCAGCACTTGCAGCTTCCTTGCCTCATCAAGGAAATGCGGCAGCACATCCTTCAGCATGGTCAGGTTCGGCGCCTGCAGCACATACTGTATTGGCTGTCCCGAAAACCTGTCGCCAATGGTCGGGGGTTCGAAAGGAAAACAGCGTATGCCTGTGATCTTCGCAAGCTCCTTCGACATCTTAAGGAATATCTCGTGCTGGGAACGCTGCCGCTTCTCGGCATCCTGCAGGTACACGATCTCCATGGCCTTGTTGGGGTTGTCCCTGGCTCCCATGCTGGGTGAGATCATGTAAAAGAACACCGAGGTCTCAGGGAAGGAATCCCTCACATATTTGTCGAGCTGCACCATGTATTTATCCATGAATTCATAGGTAGCTCCCTCGGGCGCAAGGGTCGGGATGCGCACATTGTTCCGGTCTTCGAAGGGGGCCAGCTCAGAATGCAGGGATTTGAAGAACACAAAGACCAGGGCCGTGATGATCAGGAAAAGGGGAAACGCCATCCACCTTCGTTTTAAAAAGCCTTCAAGCGACTGCCTGTATTCCCGGTTCAGGAATTCAAAGAAAGGATCTGTTTTGCGGATGAGCCAGTTCGGAGGCCTGTCACCCCGCGTTTTGAGGATCCTCGAACACATCATGGGCGAAAGGGTAAGGGCTACGAAGGCGGATATCAGGACTGAGCCTGCCACCACCAGTGCGAATTCACGGAACAAACGTCCCACAAGGCCTTGCAGGAACATGACCGGGATAAACACTGCCGCAAGGACGATGGTGGTGGAGATCACGGCAAAATAGATCTCGTTCATGCCCTTGTTTGCAGCTTCTATCGGCGGCATTCCCTGGTTCACCTTTGAATGGATGTTCTCGAGCACAATGATGGCATCGTCGCAAACCAGCCCGATCGCGAGAACCACGGCCAGCAAGGTCAGCACGTTGATCGAAAGCCCGAACAGGGCCATCAGGATGAAAGCGCCGATGAGTGAAACCGGGATCGCCACCACGGGGATGATAGTCGACTTGAAGTCGCGCAGGAAAAAGAAAATGATCAGGATCACCAGCAGCAGTGAAAGAAAGATCGACTGCTTTACTTCCTTGACCGCTTTACGTTCAAACCGGGTAAAGTCATACCCTATGCTGATCGAATATTCGGCCGGGATCTCTTCTTTGATGACAGCCATCCTCCGGTAAAACTCATCCGCAATAGCCACATTATTTGCTCCTGTCTGGGGCACCACACCGATGATGATCACAGGCAGCATGTCCATCATAACGGTAGAACGGTCATTCTCGGGATAGAGCTCGGCGTTGCCTATATCGCTCAGCCGGATGATATTCCCTCCTTCCTGTTTGATGATAAGATCGTTGAACTGCCCGGGTGTTTGCATCAGTCCGAGGGTGCGTATGGTGAGCTCGGTCATATCCCCTTCGACCCTTCCCGAAGGGAGCTCGATATTTTCCCTGCTGAGGGCTTTCTGGATATCGAGGGAGGTAATGCCAGCTGAAGACATCTTATAAGGATCGAGCCACAGCCTCATCGAGAATTTCTTTTCCCCGAAGATCTTGATATCCCCCACCCCGGGTATGGTCTGCAGTCTTTCCTTGATCACGTTTTCCATCAGGGCATTGACTTCCATGATGTTGTGCTGATAACTGCGGATGACCATGAAGATGATCGCATTCGTGTTGGCGCTGAGCTTTTCAACTATAGGCGGATCAACATCCTTGGGGAGCAGGCGGATGGTCTTGGAAACACGGTCCCTCACATCATTGGCCGCGGCTTCCATGTCGTTGCCGAGGTTGAACTCTACTGTGATCAGGCTTGTCTGGTCGTTCGACACCGACGACAACACCCTGATCCCTTCGATGCCGTTGATGGCATCTTCAAGAGGTTCGGTGATCTGGGCCTGGATGATCTCTGCATTGGCCCCTGAATAGTTCGTTGTGACTGTGACAACGGGAGGGTCCATGGCAGGATATTCCCTGATGCCCAGGTAAGAATAACTGACCAGTCCGAAGATTACGATCAGCAGCGAAAACACGATGGCCAGGACAGGCCTTTTGATGCTTATACCCGAGAGACTCATGCTAGTTCAGTTTCACTACCTTCAATGGGGAATCGGGTTTTATTCTCAGCAGGTTTGTAACCACCACGGTATCGCCTGGAGCCAGGCCTTCGACCACCTGTACCGACTGACGGTTTCTTAACCCGGTTTTTACAGGCTGAAGTAAGGCTTTACCCGATTTAACAAGATAAACATCATATCCTTTGATGGTGGGGATTAAAGCCGCCGTGGGGATGAACAGCTTTGCATTTAAGGCCTGGAGGCTGATCTCAACCCTCACAGAAGCACCGGGTACCAGGCTTCCATCTCTGTTCTCACATACTGCCCTCAGGGAGATCGTCCTGGTTTTTTTTTCAATATCGGGTTCCACGGCTTCTATGATGGCTGTATAGGGCTTGACTGAATAATCGGCAGTAAAACTAATAGCCGATCCCTCATGCAGATCATTCGCATAACGTTCGGGGACAGAAAAATCAATCTTGATCCTGCTTACATCCTGCAGGCTGGCCAGCACCATGTTCGGGTTTACCAGGGCGCCCTCGCTGACATGCCTCAGGCCTATCTTGCCTGCAAACGGGGCCCGGATCTCGGTTTTTGACAGGTCGACCTTTAAAATATCGATCTCAGCCCTGATGGAATTCAGGTGGTTTAGTGTTTCATCATACTGTTCCTGGCTTATTCCTCCCTTTGAAAGCTGGGCTTTCTGCCGGGCTTCATTGGTAGCGGCAAGTTTCTCGTCAATTTGAAGTTTGCTGATCCTCGCCGCAATCTCGGCATCGTCGAGTTTGAAAAGCAGCTGACCTTTGGTCACGAAAGATCCCTCTTTCAGGAATACGGTGATTACTTTTTTATTGATTTCGCTCACAATCTCCACGCTCTCGTTGGCCCTCAGTGTGCCTATGTTCGACAATTCGTAAACCATGGATGTATCCTTTGCGATACAGGCCTCAACCGGGACCACCGGTTTCAGATTCGCTTTGGGCTCAACCTGCTTGCTCACTGAGCCTGAGAATATCCTGAGCAGGAGCAGGACGACGGCCAGGCCGATGACACCAAAAAGAATCAGCTTTCGTTTCATGGGGTCTTATTCATTGCTTCTCAAAAATACAAAAAAAGAAGCCGTCTTTTCGGGACGGCTTCTTTTTCCTTTCTCAGGTATTTGTAACCTGTTAATTGTTCACGACCACCTTGCGGACGACCTTAAACTCAGAGTTGAGGAATACTACGGAATAGATTCCGGCGGGTATCGATTTCAGGTCGATTACTCTCTGGTATTTACCGTGGGTAGTCTTCATATCCTTCAGTTCATAAATCTTGGCGCCAAGCTGGTTGAAGATATAGATATTGAAGGTTGTCTCTACAGGGTATTCCACAGAAGTTGTGAAGATGCCGTTGTTAGGCACAGGATAGACAGTGAAGTTAGCGACTTCAGGCAGTTCTTCCACTCCGACAACTTCAATATACACTTTGTTGGAGATATCAGAGGAACAACCGTTGAGAGTAACCACTACCCAGTAATAACCTGTGTTGTGGGTCACGGTGTAAGTCTGGCCTGTTGCCCCGGCAATTGCAGTACCATTATAGTACCACTGGTTGCCTGAAGCTGCGCTCGAAGTCAGTACAAACCCGTTGGCGGTCACCACCGGTGTCGGCGGCTTGGCGTTAACTACGGCCGTCGTTGTGGCCGATGAGGAACAACCCGAGCTGCTGCTTACATTCAGAGTGTACACACCCGAAGCTGCTGCCGTTGCATTGGCAATCGTCGGATTCTGTACCCCGGATGTAAATCCGTTCGGTCCGCTCCATGCATAGCTGGCCATGCCTGAGGGGCCTCCCGTCAAACTCAGGGTTGAGCCTTCGCAAACCGGTCCGTTATTCGTTGCTGTGGCAACCGGCTTGGCATTGACAACAACCGTTGTAGTAGCTGCAATCGAGGTACAGCCGTAGAAGGATACCTGAAGGCTGTATACCCCTGCTGCTGCAGTGGTCACGTTAGCAATTGACGGGCTCTGTACGTTGGCTGTAAAGCCATTCGGTCCGCTCCATGCATAGGTTGACATATTTGCCGGGCCTCCTGTAAGATTCAGGGTAGCGCCTGCACACAATGGGCCATTGTTCGTTGCTGTAGCCACTGGTATCGGATTCACCGTTACCGTGGTTGAAGCTGCACCTGAACATCCTGAGGCATTGGTCACAAGAAGGGTATACATACCTCCTGTTGCGGCTGTAGCATTGGGGATGACCGGGTTCTGAACATTGGATGTATAGCCGTTAGGCCCGCTCCATAAGTAGTACGCCATACCCGAAGGTCCTCCGATCAGGTTCAGTGTAGCTCCTTCGCAGAGTGGTCCGTTGTTCGATGCTGTAGCAACCGGTCCGGTACTGATCACAACTGTGGTCGTTGCAGCGGTTGATACGCATCCCGATGAGTTGGTCACGATCAAACTGTATACACCACCTGCGGCTGCGGTTGCATTTGCAATCGTCGGATTCTGTACACTGGATGTGAAGCCGTTCGGTCCGGTCCATGCATAGGTCGTCATGCCGGCTGGGCCTCCCGTGAGGGTCACTGTGGAACCCACGCAAACGGGTCCGTTGTTGGATGCTGTGGCAACAGGCAGAGCGTTGATCACGGCCGTGGTCGTTGCAGCGATTGAAGTACATCCCGTTGAATTGGTTACAACCAGGTTGTATGCTCCTGCTGCTGCGGCGGTGACGCCAGTAATCGACGGACTCTGCAGAGCCGAGGTGAAGCCATTGGGTCCCGTCCATGCATAAGTCGTCATGCCGGCTGGGCCTCCTGTAAGGGTCAGGGTAGCGCCCACGCAAACCGGTCCGTTGTTCGTTGCCGTGGCAATTGGCCTGGCATTGACAACAACCGTGGTGGTGGCAGCGGTGGATACGCATCCCGATGAGTTGGTCACGATCAGGCTGTATACTCCGGCTGCTGCTGCTGTGACGTTAGCAATCGTCGGATTCTGGAGAGCGGAGGTAAATCCGTTCGGTCCGGTCCATGCATAGGTCGTCATTGCGGCTGGGCCTCCTGTGAGGGTCAGTGTGGAACCTGCGCAAACAGGTCCGCTGTTGGTCGCTGTGGCAACCGGCAGGGCATTGACCACAACCGTAGTGGTGGCTGCCACTGAGACGCAACCCGAGGCATTGGTCACAACCAGGCTGTAAGTCCCGGCTGCTGCTGCGGTGACGCTGGGTATTGTCGGGCTCTGGAGAGCTGATGTGAATCCATTGGGTCCGGTCCATGCATAGGTCGTCATTGCGGCTGGGCCTCCTGTGAGGTTCAGCGTGGCGCCCACACACAATGGTCCGTTATTGATAGCTGTAGCTACAGGCAGTGGGTTGACGGTGATCGTTACCACATTCGTGGTCAGCGGTCCGCCACAGGTATTCGAGGCATTCTGCAAAGCCCTGAAGTAGGTGGTTGCGCCAAGAACGCCAGGCTGATAGTTGATCAGCGTTGCACCTGAAATATTGGTGAACGAGCTGTTATCAAGCGAACTCTGCCACTGGTAAGTGGGCGAGGTGCCGTTGAGCGGGGCTGTTCCGGTCAGTAAGGCCGGGGCTGTACCTATACAGATCGTCTGGCTTGCACTCACTGATCCAACCAGTAAGTTCGGATAGAACGTGATAGTCACCACATTGGTTGCAAGCGGGCCTCCGCAGGTACCTGATGCATTCTGCAACTGCTTGAAATATGTAGTGGTTGTGATAGCACCCGGCTGGTAGTTGATAAAGATAGCTCCGCTGATGTTAGTGAAGGTCACGTTGTCAACTGAACTCTGCCACTGGAAGGTGGGTGAAGTGCCATTCGAAGGCGCTACACCGGTAAGCAGCAGTGGGGTTGAACCGGCACAAATCGATTGATTCGAACCGATAGAACCAACAATCAGGTTGGGATAGAAGGAAACAGTTACCACGTTTGTTGGCAATGGGCCAAGACAAGTACCGCTGGCATTCTGTAACAGCCTGTAATAGGTGGTGGCTGTTGTAACGCCTGGCTGATAGTTAAGGGCTGTGGCTCCGCTGATATTGGCGAATGTGACATTATTCAGCGAGCTCTGCCACTGGTAAACTGGTGATGTTCCATTGGATGGTGCCACCCCGGTGAGCAGTGCGGGTGTATTACCGCCGCATATGGTCTGACTTGCACTTATCGAGCCTACGATCAAATTCGGGTTCACGCTGATTGTAAGAGTATTGGTGAACAGCGGACCACCGCAGGTTGATGATGAATTTTGCCTTTGCTTGTAATATGTAACAGAGGTTAACACACCTGGCTGATAATTGAGCTGGGTAGCACCGATGATATCGATGAATGAAACATCATCATTCGAAACCTGCCACTGGTATACCGGGGAAGTTCCGTTTGGTGCAACACCATTCAACTGCGAAGGTGCATTACCTGCACAGATACTCTGGCTTGCACTGATGGAACCAACAACAAAATCAGCATTAACTGTGATGGTTACTACATTCGTGGGTAACGGTCCAAGACATGTACCGGTAGTATTCTGTTCCTGACGGTAATAGGTTGTGGCTGTTAATGCGCCTGGCTGATAGTTAAGCAGTGTAGCGCCACTGATGTTGCCGAATGAAACATTATCAATTGAACTCTGCCACTGATAGGTAGGTGCCGTTCCTGTAGAGGGAGCAGTTCCTGTTAATAGCGCAGGAGTTACACCTTTACAAATTACCTGGTTAGCGCTTATCGTACCAACTACTAAGTTCGGAGTTACTGTAACTGTAATAACATTGGTTGGTAACGGGCCAAGACAGGTACCTGTAGCATTCTGCAGCTGACGGTAGTAGGTTGTTGATGACAGCGTTCCTGGCTGGTAGTTTATATTTGTTGCTCCACTGATATTGGTGAAGGTCACATCATCCGGCGAATTCTGCCACTGGTAAGTGGGCGAAGTTCCGTTGGATGGGGCAACACCATGTAGCAGTGCGGGGGCGGTAGCCTGACATATTGTTTGACTGGCACTGATCGATCCAACCAGCAAGTTCGGGTTGAGGCTGATTGTCACAGTATTTGTATTTAAAGGACCACCGCAAGTTGAAGATGCATTCTGACTCTGCCTGTAATAGGTCACAGTAGTCAATGCACCCGGCTGATAATTTAGCAGGGTAGCGCCACTGATGTTGCTGAATGATACATCATCAAGTGAGCTCTGCCACTGATAAACAGGTGAGGTCCCAGTTGAAGGTGCAACACCATTCAGCTGTGCAGGTGCATTTCCAGAGCAAATACTCTGGCTGGCACTGATCGAGCCAACAGCAAGGTTAGGATTAACAATTACCGTAACAATATTCGTTGACTGCGGACTGTTACAAACACCTGATGCTGCCTGGATCTGCTTGAAATAAGTAGTAGCAGTCAGGATATCCGGTTGATAAGTCAAAGCAGTTGCTCCGGCAATATTGTTGAAGGTGACATTATTCAAAGAACTCTGCCACTGGTAGGTAGGCGATGTTCCGGTTGAAGGTGCCGTTGCGGTCAATAATGCCGCACTTGTTCCTGTACAGATGGTCTGATTTGCAGTAACCGTACCTACAAGTAAATGTGGCAGAACATTCACTGCGACAACATTGGTTGTTGCTGGTCCAAAACAAACCCCACTGGCATTTTGTTCCTGCCTGTAATAGGTGGTTGTAGTCAAAGCGCCGGGCTGGTAATTCTGCAGGGTTGCGCCACTTATTGTTGTGAAAGTGACATCATCCAAAGAACTCTCCCACTGGTAGGTAGGTGATGTTCCGGAAGGTGCAGTTGCAGTTAACAATGCCGGAACAGAGCCCGAGCAAATGGTTTGGCTGGCAGCGATAACTCCCGCAACAATAGTAGGATTCATTGAAATTCTGACAGCATTTGTGTTAAAGCTGCCGCATGATCCTGAGGAAGTTTGAACCTGCCTGAAATACGTTGCCGTAGACAAAGCTCCGGGCTGATAGGTAATAATGTTTGCACCACTTATCGGAGAGAAGGTAACGCCGTCAGAAGAACTTTCCCACTGGTATGAATATGGCAACCAGCCGCCTGTCGGCGCTGTACCAATTAATTCGGCAGGTGTGCTGCCCGGACAAATAGACTGGCTGGCAGCAACTGAACCGACAGCAAACGCCGGATTTACAGTAATCGATACCACATTTGTGGTACGGGTTCCTTGCATATCCGCAGAAGTTTGGTGTTGACGGAAGTAAGCATTTGCTGTTAATGAACCCGGAGTGTAATCTAATACTGTTGCTCCTGGAATATCATTGAAGGAAACGTTATTGGTTGAACTCTGCCATTGATAAGTATATGGAGCGAGACCGCCTGTAGGTGCAACTCCGGTTAACTGGGCAGGAGCAGTATTATAACAAATTGTCTGGCTGGCGCTGATAGAACCGACCAAAAATGGATTAACAAACTGGGCGCCGGTATTCACAACGGTATATGGATTTGCCATTATGTAACTAACATTGTTACCCGATGTGCCGGAAGAAATATATTTAAAATACAGGTCAGGATCCCCGCCATTGTACGTGAAATCAATCGTCATAATAGTCTGATTTGCATACGTGGCTCCCGGAGATCCTCCAGTATATCCTAAAGACGCTTTAAATAACTGTTCTGGCGGCGAGAAAGGGGGAAGCCCTGCATAATTACCAACAGCACCAAAAAAGCCAAGTGAGCTAACTGTATTCGCAGTAGACACATAAGTAAGGGCTGTTGTGTTATAATGGATCAGCAGGACCCAACTGCCTACCTGTGTTCCACTCATCACAATGGGAACATGGATGGTACTTCCCGGAGTGAGACCAACAGGATTAAAATTGATGGTCACCACCGGAGCCTGGCTAAAAGCAACATTAATTGCAAACAGGCATATTAATGTTGCAAAAGCCGTTTTGAATGTTTGTATCATTCTTTTCATAATTATAGATTATTGCGTTTTTATTTGATTTCAGCAGATTACGGTGTTGGATTCGTTCCAAGTACATTTCCTGTACTTAAACCCAAAAAGTCAATTGTCTGGGGAGCATTGTTAACAATAACTGCAGGGGTTTGAAAGATCCAGGCCGGTGCGATATATTCAACGGGTTTAACACCAGAATTAGTCCAGGCGAAAATTGCAAGAACATCCTGAAGATCCGGATATCCGTCCAATGGTGCTGCCACATCTCCGGCTGCTACCCTCAAAGGAATCTCATAAGGGAGAGGGGTTCCCATGGTCCAGTTGAAGAGGGCCACGACATCCTGAAGGTCTGCATAAGCAAAGGCAGTAAGCGAAGGAGCTGCATCAAGCTTATATGTTCCGTTCACTGCCATGATTTCGTAATAACCCGTGGCATTGGTAACTGCACTTCCAACAACTATATTCCCTGGAACTGTCTTCAGGTACACTGTAAAACCATTTAAAGGAATCCGTGTATTAGGATCACTATTGTATTTTAAGGTTCCGCTAATCTTATAAAGCATATTAACGCCCCCGTTATTCCAGGTAGCTGTTACCAGGTTCAATCCAAAATCACGTAATTCACAAGTCGCAAGAAAATTTATTTCAGCGGGCGTAGACCCGGAATAATTGAATTGCAGTTGAAGGAAGGGCAAGGGCCCGTTAATATTCGTTGCAGATGCTCCATTCCAGGCGATTGAAATCTGATTTCCAAAAGCAGGGCCAACCGTTGCGCCAAATGTGTTGCCAATTACATTCCCGGTATAAGTGAGCTGGGTATCGTCAAAGATCAGATTGATTGTAACGGCACCCATATTGGTTGGCAGGCCGGCAAATGTTATAGGAACATTAACAACGGAAGCAGCGGGCATTGATCCGATGGTAACACTCGCTGAAGGCGTTCCCGGATTGATGCTGGCATCTGTATAGGCAACCTGGACATTCTGAAGGGTACTGTTTGTAAAAGAACATCCGGCAGCAAAACGAACAGCGGCTGGATTTACTCCTATATACTGGAATCTCAGTTTGAGAAATGTTCCGTTTATAGAAGGAGATCCAACATTTGAATAAGTAATGGTTATAGTTCCATAAGTATCGCTTACAAGTGTACTTGTTGCCTGTGCAAGATCGATGGCTCCAACAAATCCAAGCAAGGAAGGATCGTAAGTAATGTTCACCGTAAAAGAAGAAATCCCTATTGGGAAATTAAAATCAAGGGGAACGTTATAAAACTGCCCCTGCACTGCTCCGGTGAACGAACCAAGTATGGCAGTTCCCTGGGCTGTTCCGGGAGAAATCACACCACTAAAATATGTAACAGGAATATTGGCCAATGTATTTGATGCAATCAGGCTACCGGGATAAAAGTCAAGGTTGGTGGCAGTGGAGCCTGTATAAACGAAATTCAGATTGATCACATTCGCAGGATAATCAATTACAGCGCCACTTGTATTGGTCCATGTAACAGAGATGATCCCATAACTGCTGATTGAAGCAGTGGCACCTGAAAGCGTGCCTAAGGTTGAAATACCAGTATAGGAAAGGCTTGAGGGATCATAAGAGATATGTTGGGTGATAGCTCCTGCGTTACCACTGCTAAAACCTTCATATTTTATTGGTACTGATACAACAGAACCAGTCATGGCCGTCATGTTCATCAGGGTTGCCTTGTGCGTGTTATTTAAAAAAGGTGAAACCCCTCCATTGGTATAAGCAACAGTAACGGTTGTTAAAGTACCGGTAGTAACCTGGCATTGAGATGGAATGAAATTAACTCCGCATGTCCCTCCGTTATAAACAAAATTCAGTTTGCAAAACTCACCGGTAAGGGTAAGAAAAGTAGGTGGATTTGCCGTCCAGCTAAGTGAAATCAGACCGCCCGTGGCGCCCTGAAGAATTGTTCCCGGAACTGATCCCGACTGTGTTATTCCTGTATAAGTCAACATGTCGGAATTATACGAAATTTTAAAACTGATGGCACCGATATTTGTAAAACTTCCAACAGACAGGGACATTGAGATGTTTTCTCCCGGACTCGCTGTAGTTGCGGGAGCCAAAGATGCCGTCTGCGCCAGAGTAATCGAAGCGCTAACAAAGAGCATGTAGATAAATAAAGTAATTTTCTTTTTCATATTTTTTCAGCTATAAGGGTTGATTACTCAAATATTGCGGATATATTTATGTGGATATTGTTTCTATTTTTTCAGTCTGTAACAACAAATTTCTTAACACACTTGCTCTGAAGTGATGCATTCGATGATTCGATAATATAATAATATATACCTGGCCGATAGCCCGAACAATCAAGCTTAAAGGAATGAGTACCAGCTTCCTGAAAAGCATCTGCCAGGACACAAAGTTTCTGTCCTAAAATATTCAAAACCTGGACTTTGATTTGTCCAGGCCTCTCCAGAAAATAAATGAATTGTGTTAATCCGTTAGCCGGATTGGGGTAATTTTGTCTTAGATCCAGATTCCCGTTGGAATTCTCAGAGATCCCCGATACTACACTTCCATTGGTGTAGTTGGTCTGGATGGGTAATAATTCAATAGATGTAAGCTGGCAGCCCGGTTCAAAAACTACCTGGCCGGTTTTTCCTGAAAATTTAAATTTCAGGTCAAAAAGTTTACCATCCTCAATAGTCGCAGGAACAACACTGCTCCAGCTGATGATTACCTGTGATGGCTCAGGAATGAAATTAAATAACAATCCTGTAAGTTGAGAATTAATATTCGTAAGGCTCAGGAAAGTCAGATTCGTTGTATCGAAACCTAATTTTAAAGAAATTGCCCCTGCATTGTTGAGATTTTTAGCGCTCAGGGGTATCACCACTTCCTGACCTGCACAAACAGAAAAAACCGAACCGAGGGTAAGGTCAGCTGTTTGTGCAGTCAGTGCAGAAACAAACAAGAGATGGAAAAGAAAAAGTAAAATTACTTTACGCATTCTGTTTTATTGCCTGAAGTGATTGTTAAACGTCTATACAATATTATGTACTAAAGAAGAAAGATAAGAAGGCAACAGAATTCAGTTGCCTTCTTATCTTTTTAACTACTTACTTCGTGAAAACCAATTTGTTGGTTTGTGTGAAGGAAGTAGAGATTCCATCAACCTGGATGTGATACATGTACACTCCCGGTGCCATGTTCAGATCGTTCGGGTTGAGAGTGAGCTTATACGAACCAGCTTCCTGAGTCATGTTTACAAGGGTCTTAACAACCTGTCCGGAAGTATTGGTGATCACTAAAGTCACCTTTCCTTGTTCGGGCAATGTGTAAACAATATCTGTTGTGTGCTGGAACGGGTTCGGGAAGTTTGTCAGAGAGTATGCCTTGTCGTTGGTAGCAATTTTTGCCATCTTCAAGCCGTAGCTATCGATAACGTTGCCACGAGCGTCGGCAAATTCAATGCCCTCAGCTAAGGAGAATAACTGTGCAGGTGTTGAAATATCAACCTTTGTTTTTGCCTTCAGGGTAACGATCAGATCGTTATTACCCAATGACAGAGGTTTCAGGTCTGACCATGCAATGGCGATTTTGCCATCTTTGATCACAGACTGAAGTCCTTCAAAGTTTGTTGAAATTTCTTCAACATCGATGCTATTCATGTCATAGTTAAGGTTAAGAGTCATAGCGCCCAGATCCTGAGCCCTGTCAGCCTTAATATTATAATAGAAGGTCTGATAAGCCGGAACTATAACGGTGCCATCGTCAACCATTGAGATTGCCGGAGCGGCCTTGGTTGTTGGCGGATAGAAGGATTCATTGATATCGCCAACGCAGAGCGCCCAAACATTCTTGGTATTTACACCGGCAACAACAGTTACTGATGCTGGATTAAATACCCAGTCGCCTGCCGGGAAGTAGCTGACCATACCCACTGTACGCATCTTGATCCACAAGGCGTCGGTACTGTTAACTGTAGTGCTGAGATCTACATCACCAGAGGTAAACTGCAAGGGGGTCAAAGTGATGGCGCCGATATCGTAAAGCTGAGCCATCAAAGCATCCGTTGCATTGACACCTCCCCACCATTTAGTTGTGCTGAAGCGTAAAGTGTAGGTTGAGCCAATAATAAGGCTGTCGAACTGATAGTAGCCTTCGTAGATTGTTGATCCGATGAGAGCTGTTGCTGTAGTCGTTGTTTTCACAATACCACCGACCGGGTTAACCAGTTCAACAATAATGCCATTCAGCGGCGTTCCATTAGGAATAACCACTGCCTGGTTGTTATAGAACACCTGGCCACTTATAGTATTGGTATAAGTACCGCCATAAACCGTGACCTGGAGAGTGTTTGAGTGACTACATGCAGGACCTGGTGCATTCGATGTTGTTTCAGTTACGGTAACTGTTCCAACACCGGCTGTTGTCCACAGAACGGTAACCAGGTTTGTTCCCTGGCCGGCAGTGATAAGGCCGCCTATGACATCCCAGGTATACAGGTTACTTCCATGTAAAGGAGTGGTGTATTGTACACTCTGATTTACCTGGCTGGTTCCCGGACCGCTTACGAGCGGAGCTGGTACCGGTAAAATATGGATGATGTCGAAATTGGTGGAATATCCCACGCAACCAGTTGATTTAATTGTTACTGCAACTTTTACCTGGCCAACAGTTCCATTTCCCCAATAAACCGCTATCATATTAGTATTCTGACCCCATTCGATAGAACCACCGGTAACAATCCACTCACAATCATAGATTGACATATCATCGTACGGAGAGTTAACATTATAATAAACGTAAGAACTCTGGCAAACAGGATTAGTTCCAATTACAACAGGTGTTGGAACAGGAACGAGGAAGATGCTTACAGGGGCAGTAGGTACTGAAGTACATGCAACGCTGCCCACAGTAGAAACTGTAGTACGGCGATACATTGTATTAATAGTCAAAGCACCGGGAGCATAACCAGCTGAAGTTGCGCCAGTGATGCCATTCCAGGTAGAACCTCCAGTGATACTGTTTTCCCAGGTATAGGTGATTGTACCCATTCCTGTGCCTGCTGTAGTTGAAGTCAATGGAGCAGGTGAATAACCCTCACAAATCGTCTGGCTGGCAGCAATTGTTCCAGCTGTAGGTACACTTTGAACCGTCACAGTAAGAACATTCGAGGATAGTGAAGAACAAGCAACACTTCCAGTTGTTCCGATCACAAAACGACGGTATTTGGTTGTTGCTGTGAGCGCACCGGGAGCATAATCTCTCGTAGTTGCACCACTAATTGCAACCCAGGTAGATCCATTATCAATACTGTTCTCCCAACTATAACTACCTACAGCGGGTGCGGGTGGTGTGGTTGTAGAACCTAACAACGTATTAGGTGAAGTATTGTAACAGATTGTCTGTGAAGACCCAATTGCCCCTACAAGTATTAAACCCTGAACAACGATGACTACTGGGCCTGCAGCAGTTGCAGATGTACAGGAAACACTGCCCACAGTTGTTACAGCAAACCTTTGATAGGAGGTATTCTCTATCAGCGCTGCGGGAGCATAAGTTGCAAGGGTAGCTCCGTTAATATCACTCCAGGAGCCTGTTGTCTTGCTCTGCCACTGATAGGAAATAGTTCCACTACCAGTTCCCGGACTTGTGCTTGTCAATTGAGCAGGCACTGTATTGTAGCAGATGGTTTGATTAGCTGCTATGGAACCTATTCCAATCACACTTTCAACCGTGATAGCAACAATGTTCGTTGGTGTGGATGAATTGCAAGCAACACTACCTGTTGTTGAAACAGTGGTTCTGCGATATTGGGTATTTGAGGTCAGGGCGCCAGGAGCATATCCTGCAGCCGTACCTGAAACGGGTGTCCAACCAGCTCCATTGTAATTTGCTTCCCAGCTATAAGTAATTGTTCCTGAACCTGTACCAGGAGTGGTTGAGGTCAGAGGTGCCGGGGTGGTGTTATAACAGATCGTTTGATTTGCAGCAATTGCGCCCGCTGTAACCGCACTTTGAACCAGAATTGTAACCGGTGTAGTAGCTGCTGAATTACATATTAAGCTACCCGTGGTTGAAATCGTTGTTCTGCGGTACTGGGTCGAAGTAGTTAATGCACCAGGTGCATAACCGTTAGATGTGGCGGCTGAAATCAGGTTCCAGTTTGAGCCGGCATCGAAACTGTTTTCCCATTTGTATGAGATCGTTCCGTCGCCTGTACCAGGTGTAACAGAGGTCAGAGGTGCAGGAGTGCTTCCGTTACATATGGTTTGACTGGCGGCAATAGAACCGGCAGTCACATTATTCTGCACCCACATTTCGAGAACATTTGAATAAACCACTGTCGAATAACAATGCCAGTCAGTTACTTTTAGCCGAAACAAAGTGGTGGTAGTTAAAGGAGTGGTTGGAGTGTAAGATAAATTTGTTGCTCCGGAAATATCAGCAAAGCCGGAACCGGAGTTCTGCTGCCAGATGTAGTAATAGTAACCACTACCGGTAGGCGGTACTGTAGAACTGATCCCCGCAGGAACCGTATTATAGCAAATCGTCTGACTCGCAGCGGCAGTTGGAGGTGAAACCGGCGAAGTAAAGGTCACAACCGTATACTGGGCCACGCCTCCATCAACCGATAATGAATACAGCCCGGGCATATATGCCGGAGGACCGGATGAAGCCAGAATTGTTGGCTCCTGGAGATTTGACGTCCAGGTTCCATTGTAGTTTGACCACTGATAGGTGTGAACCCCGCTTGGAGGATTAACAACCGTAAGAAGGATGTCCTGGCCGGCACAAATCGGACTATTACTTGCCGGGTAATAGGATTGCGCACTGGCCGAAAACCCAAAGGCAAGCAAAAGGATTATTAAAGCCGGGAGCTTCAATAATTCAGGTAGTTTCTTGTTTTTGTAGAATGTTTTCATAAGGTTTATGTTTGTTAATAATTGTAAATCTCTGTATATGAGAAAATATATAATGGAAGAAGTTGCTATGGAGGAAGTTCAAGTTTAAGGTAAATTTTACTCACACTCATTTTTTTACTGTTAAAATATGTTCGAAAATACTGTAAAGTTTAAGGTTACACTATATGTATTTAAGAATTATTATATTTTTTGGAGAAATCCCCAATAAAAAATGTCTGCTTTCTCCAATAAATAATACTTTTGGCCGTTCAAAATTAAACAGTTTAAACGAATTATACAAATCTATTAACATTTTTCGACTTGATGGCAAATATAAGCATATTTTTTCCATAACAGCAAAATGGTAATAAAAATCTTTAGGCAAATTTATAATCTTACGTTCCAAATAAAGAAAAGTTACGGTTTAAGATAAATTTTGTTACAACTTTCACATTTGATAATTACATCCATGGAAAAACCCATAAAAATAATTGTTGCCGAGTTACAGCCAATCTTTCTCCAGGCGTTCGTAACATTCTTAAAATCTGTTGATAAAGCAGAAGTTACAGGAACTCAGCTTGAAGGAGAAGATCTGCGAAATTTCCTTGAAAAGGAAACACCCGACATCCTCTTCCTGGATATTCGCCTGTCGAAACATAATGGGATCGATAACCTGAAAAAAATTAGTACCGGCTTACCTCAGCTTCATATCATAGCGATCTCGACATTTGACCATCCGGAGCACATAAAAAAGATACTCCGGCATGGGGCAAAAGGGTTTTTATCAAAAAACAAACCGGTTGTAAATATTGAGAAAGCCGTTTCGGCTGTGCTGAAAGGTGAAATTTACCTTTCTGATGAACTTTCCCGGCAAATGTTGTTGTACTATTCAAAGACCGACAATCCTGAGTCTGAACTGATTTTTAAACCATTGACTGAACGTGAGATCGAAGTTGTTCGAAAAATTTCTAACGGAATGAAAACCAAAGAGATCGCTGCGCAGCTTTTCGTCAGTAATAAAACCATTGAAAGGCATAAGACTAATATCCTGAAAAAATTAAACCTCCAGAATTCTGTCCAGCTGGTTAAAATCGCATATCAATATGGAATTCTTGAACTATAAGGGCAGCTCACTTGAACATTACTTTCATGGGTGACTGAGGTCTTTTCAATAAGGGATTCTCCTTCACATCAAGCCCCCTTGTTGCCCTTAATTCATCTGCTTTTTGCTTGGCTTCCAGAGATTCCGGATTGATTTCATATGCCTTATTGTAATAGAAAGAAGCGACATCATACATTGATAACCATTCATAAATGATCCCGAGGTGCCTGTATGCATCAGATAGTGTAGGTGCATTTTCAATCGCCTTGTTGAAATAGTAAATGGTTGAATCCACATACCGGGGATCCTGCCTGTATGTAAGCTTCACTTCATAAGCAAATCCATACCTGAACAGGGCATCTCCAAAATCAGGATAGATCGCCAGGGCCTTGCCGATTGCCGATATCCCCTTGTTGACCATCCGGTCCTTCTTCTCTCTGTCCTTTTCCTGAACAGCATTCATTACAAGGTCAGAACCATAATGCAGCTGATTCTGGGCGCTGTTCTCCCCGGTTTTCACATCCGTCGCAAATAGCGTAAGACTGTCGGTCCAGGCCGGATTCCGGTAAAACGTTATAAACGAATATACTGCAGTTATAAGCAATACTGCTATAGGGAGAAGGGGACGCTTTATCAATGAATCAACAGAAAACTCTTTACCAGAAAGGTATTCAGGTTTTGCCCATATTAAAGGGATCATTACAATAGCCATACAAAATCCAAAAGACGGGCTGAACATATTTCGTTCTGCAAAGATACCTCCTCTCATCAGTGTAAAGGCCATCATAGGAATTAAAGCAATGATATAGAAACCTATAGCTAATCCAAGGCGTGTCTTTTTCTTTATCTGAAACCAGGCAAGAATAAATAAAGTGATAAATATAATTAAACCTAATATTGACCATACGCTATCCCATCCAACAGCCGGGATCTGGTTATAGGAATAATCGTATCTCAAAGGATACGGCAGGATCAGCATTTTTATGCCGAATAAGAACAGCATGAATGCGGATGAGATTTTCACACTGTTCTCGCGGTAAGGATAGTTGATTATATCGTTTGGAACAATTGCCTCGACTGCGCCCAATGCGATCCTTCGCTGAATGAAGAACAGGAATATAACAGCAAGGTATGGAAGTGTCTTTATTGCTATTTCTTTCAGGTTGCCTTTTCCTGAAAAGTAAAAGACCAGGGGCAGCATGATCAGGCCCGTCATGGCGCTCTCTTTGGAAAGCAAACCAAGATAAAACAAAAACAGGCTCAGTATAAACTGCCAGGGTTTCTTATGATCGGAATAAGATAAGGCAAAATAAAGCATTGCCATAGTATTCAGGAAACTAAGCAATTCATCTCTTCCTTTAATATTATTGATAACTTCTGTATGGATTGGATGGGCTGCAAATAAGATCGCAATAAGAAATGGAAAAATCGGTTTCACTGAAGAAAGAAGGCGGCTCAGAACAAGAAAAACAAATAATACCGAGAGGGCGTAAAAGAAAACATTAAAAAAATGACTTACATGCGGTGCAGCTCCAAAAAACTGGTACTCCATTGCAAAGGTGATCAACGACAGGGGCCTGTAATATCCCAGCTGCATATTCGAAAAATGCCAGAAATCAACAGTCATCAGCTTAGGTATGCCAGCAAATCCTTCCTGAACGAAGCGGTTAATTGTAATGGCGCTGTAATCGTCAAGCACATAGCCATGATTGAAGGTATTCGCGTAGAGAATAAAGGCAAAGACTGCAAGACTAATCCCTGCGATCCAATGACCCTTTGTCAGCTGAAAAACAGGTTCGGCAATTATCTTCTTCCTGGCTCCAGGTTTTACCTTTTGTTTTTGTTGTGCCATATATTAATTGTGTTAATCAGGCTTTTTGATAAGTCCCGACAAATCCTGGGGGATTTCCATCCCCTTGAGCCGCATTGCTTCAAGCACAGTCCATGCTTCTTTTTTCCGGCCAAGCTGATAATAAAGAAGAGCTAAATTATGATTTCCCTGGGGATGCAGGGGATCCAGGGCAATCAGTTTTTCGAGACACCAGGCTGCGCTGTCTAATTTATTTTTCATAAAACAGACTCTTGCGAGTAAAAAATAATCATCGGGAATCTGTGATTGTTTCAGCTCCCTTTTCAAATGACCTTCGGCAAGATCAACCTGATGCTTATCCAGCGCCAGTTTCCCTAAAAAATAGTTCAGCATCTTTTCATCAGGGTTCAGGGCATAGGCTTCATTAAATAACCTCGTCATCTCAGTGGTGTCGGTCATCCGCAGTCCAAGCATCATACGAGCATAAGCTGAAGACGGATTATCGTCAACTGCCCTGGTCCAGAAGGTAATGGGGGATTGGAAGAGGTCGAGACGGATAAAGGTCATGATGCTGAAAAGTAATATGATCCCCCCTGCTGCAATTAATTTGAAATTTTCCTTCCAGACCGGCTGAAAAATCACGGTTTGACTCAGGACCAGCAAAATTCCAATAACCGGTATATAAAGACGGTGTTCAAATACCTGGTCATTTAAAGAAGAAGGCACAACTAAAACCGGGACAAGAAAGAGAATGAACCATAAAACTCCAATGATTGTAAGGGGTTTGAAATAACTTTTCGAGTATACAATCAGACCGGCCAATACTGCGGCCGCAAGTATTCCCCATACCAGGGTAATATGGTCAATTGAAGGAAAGACTGCAAGGTTAACAGGGAAAATGATCTTTCCGAGGTATTGCAAAGCTGCAGGGGCGCGGTGTATTCCATTTTGTATCAGCTCCCATACGGTCATATTCAGTTTCAACAGCGGGGCCATGGAACGGATCAGAACCCAGAATAAAATTCCAGCCACCCAGCTCAGAGAAAGAGGGAGCCATTGCTTCCATTTTGCATCGCAGACAAATATAAGCAATGGCAAAGCCACTACAGGTATCATGGCTGCGGTTTCCTTGGTAAACAGAGCCAGGAGGAAACAGAGCAATTGTGCGGCAAACAGGTACCAACGGGCGTGCTGAATATAATTAATTGAGAGGATCAGTCCTGAAAGAAAAAAGATCATCAGCAGCATATCGTTTCGCCCCGGGATCCAGGCCACGGCCTGGCTAAGCACAGGATGAACAGCAAAAATCAACCCCAGTGTCAGGGCATGGGGCTCCGGAATTTTCAGTTTTCTTAAAAACAAATATAAAAGCAGAACGCAGATAATATGAAAGATAAGGTTCGAAAAATGATATCCTGCCACAGTCGTACCAAAAAAACGTGATTCCAGTATGAAGTCGACCAGGAAAATTGGCCGGTAATAGAAATCGTTATCCTTGCTGAACACACCGCGCTGAAAAGCGACTGGTACATTATGTATATCACTGTTGAACGGCTGGTTTTCCCTGATGAAGATCGAATCATCAAGCATAGTAAAATCAAGAGTGACAACTTTGATGTAGACAAGAAAGGTAACAGCAACAAGAAGAAAAATGATGAATTTTTTCTGCTTATACCAGGGAAGAGGAATTACTTTCACTGGTTTTTTAACAATTTTTTTTGCTGGTTTCCTGAGAGGTTCCGTTCGGTTCACTGTTGTACCATTTTTAATAATTCAGGTGTAACCGTCATGCCTTTCGATTGCATCCGGGCAACCACATCCCTGGCTTTTTGTTTTTGCTTTGTGTTGAAGAAAAGCACAGCCAGGTTATAATGAGCCTGGGCATTATCGGGGTCGAGCAGGATCACTTGTTGCAGGCAGGAAGCAGCCGTATCAGGTTGGTTGGCATTGATCGCTTTCTGTGCTTTGTCCATGTAATTCTGCAACTTTAAAGTATTGATCATCGACTGCATACCAGGGGTATTGGGATGATCTGGCTCCAATGATACGACTTTTTCAAAACAATATACCGTGCTGTCGAAATTTTTCTCCCGGCCGTAGATCAGGCCAAGATGGTAATAGATATCAGCAAACTGCGAATAGGGCAATTCAAGAATAAAATGTCGCTTAGCCGAATCATATTGATTAAGCTGCATATAAATCTTTCCAAGGGTATAATGTACCATCATCTGATCCTGGGGAAGCATGTAACATTCTCTGCGGATTTGTTCCCGTTCTTCCGCTGAAATATCTCCGTTCACCCTCATCATCCTGGGCATAATGGAATGCGGGGAGTCTTTGATGGCAGCCCTCCAGAATGTATCCGGATCTTTAAATAGCGGTAGCCTGATCATGCTCATGATCCCGAACAGAAGGATGACTGGAACCGCGACATATAGTTTTTGCTGGTCTTTCCATGTGTTTTTGAACAGGATTGTCTCGCTGAGGATCATCAGTATGCCAACCAGGGGAATGTACAACCTGTGTTCAAATACCTGGTCGTTGAGTGATTTGGGGACGATCAGTACAGGGGCCAGGAAGATCAGGAACCATAAAAGGCCGATGATGGCAACCGGGTTTTTATAGGATTTTGAAACAATAATCAGCCCTGCCAGCAATACAAGGACAACAAGGCCCAGAAACATTGTAGTATCTTCCATTAAAGGGTAAACAGAAAGGTTTACAGGGATGAAAATTTTCCCAAGGTATTGAACCATGGCCGGGATGCGGCTGATTCCCGTGGATATCATTTTTGAGAGAGGGACCGGTTCGTTGAGCAAAGTCGCTGAGGAACGGCAGATGGTCCAGATCAGGATCGAAACAAAGCTGATAAAAATAAAAGGGAGAAGTGATTTCCATGGTTTTTTCAGAACAAATACTGTAATCAGGACTGCGACAATGGGTATTACCACCGCGGTTTCCTTGGTGAACAAAGCCAGGATCAGGAAAATAAACTGGGTTCCTAGATATGTCCAGGATATGGCCCGGCCACTTCTTTCTGTAACCTTATAATATTGTATGCCCGAAATAAGAATCGCAAGGAACAGGATCATCAGCATCATGTCGTTTCTGCCGGGGATCCAGGCGACAGCCTGGCTCAGGACAGGATGTACTGCAAAGATTGCAGCAAGGATGAGTGAGTCGGTGAGTGGGATTTTGATATTTTTCAGAAAAGCAAACAAGAGGCAAACCGTCAGCAAGTGGAAGAGCAGGTTTGTAAGGTGATATCCCCATGGGTTAGTACCAAAGAATGAATGTTCGATAATGAAGTCGACCAGGAGCATAGGACGGTAGTAGAGATCATTGGTTGGCCCGAACAAGCCTCTTCCGAAGGCGGTGGGGATATTTCCAAGGTCCTTGTTAAAATGTTCATTTTGTACGATGAAAAATTTATCATCAAGTTCGGTCAATCCAAGTTTAAGCACACCAAAATAAACGATGATCGTAATAACGAGAAGGATCAGATAGGGATATTTTAGGTAAAACGGTTTGGAAAGGGGCAATGGAGCCTTGCTTTTTTTAGCGGCCGACAATACAGGTTTCTTAGAGGATTTCATGCGGTTTATCATTCCAAACGAGGGCGCAAAATTAGAAATTTCCAGGGAGTACTGTTGTGGGATTCACGAAAATTAGTAATTTCACCGCCCGAATTCACTATAATCTCCAAGAAATTACCGATTCCATGAAGCGGAAAATACAGACCAGGCATATACACTATTGGGAAACTATATGGATGCTTGCCAAGACCGACTTGAAAATGCGTTACCAAGGGTCGTGGTTAGGTATAATATGGGTTTTTCTGAAACCTTTCTGCATTTTCCTGGTGCTGAATTTTGTGTTTTCCCATCTCTTTTTTAAAAATTCCCCAAATTATTCAATCCGTTTGTTGATGGGGTTAATTCTCTGGTCATTCTTTGCTGAGGCGACTACAGTTGGCATGAATAGTTTGGTTTCCAAGTCATACATCCTCAAGAAGATTTATATTCCTAAATGGATAGTTATCGTCTCTGCTACAGTCCACAGCGCAATGGCTTTTTTCTTTAACCTGATCATTCTGTTTATTTTTCTTTTCGCCTATCATGTTTATCCAAACCTTTTACATATTTCCCTATTTCTGGTATACATTATTCTTATTTATGGCATCGCCCTGACCTTTTCCTTTTTCGCGGCGCCTTTATATGTAAGAGTTCGTGACATGAACCAGATCTGGGAAGTCTTTTTAAATGTATTGTTTTATGCCAGTCCGATCATCTATCCAATCACAGCGGTACCTGCTTATGTTCAAACGATTTTATACATTAACCCAATGACTCTGCTTATCGAACATTCAAGAACGGCTCTGATCGACAATGGTATTGCCCGTTTAGACCATCTTTTTATTTTTATTGCTATTTTTATTGTTTGTTTTTCAGGCAGTTTGTGGTATTTAAAAAGATCTTCGAAGAATCTTATAGAGATGATGTAAATACGACATGGAGAAGAAGAAAGACATTGCAATAAGGGTTAACAAGGTTTCAAAAAGTTTTAAGATCCCTCATGAGAACCGTAATACAATCAGGGAGCGAATTATCAATTTAAGAAAAAAGACAACGTATGAGAAATTCGATGTCCTCAATGACATCTCTTTTGAAATCAAGAAAGGAGAATTTTTTGGTATTATTGGTCGTAACGGGAGTGGAAAATCGACCTTGCTGAAGATCCTTGCCGGCATTTACAATCCCGACTTCGGCTCAGTGTATGTGAATGGCGCGATCTCTCCTTTTTTGGAGTTGGGTGTGGGTTTTAATCCTGAATTATCGGGGAAAGACAATATATATCTGAACGGAACCATCCTGGGGTTAAGTAAAAAAGAAATTGATGAAAAATATGATAAGATTGTTGAGTTTTCAGAGCTGGAGCGTTTTATGAATCTGAAGGTCAAGAATTATTCAAGTGGAATGCATGTCAGGTTGGCTTTTTCTGTTGCCATCCATGCGAACAAGGAAATTTTGCTGATGGATGAAGTACTTGCCGTAGGAGATGCCAGTTTTCAGGTTAAATGTTTCAATGTGTTTGAGGAAATTATTAAGGAGGGAAAAACAATAATTTTTGTTTCTCATGAAACAACTTCAATTCAGAAATATTCAAATCGGGTATTGTATCTTGAATCGGGTAAAGCTGCTTTTATCGGAAAAGCTCATGAAGCCCTCAATAAATACATGTACACAGATGTCATCAAGGAACCCCCTGTAGAATCTGTCACTGTAAATGAAGTGGGGAATGAACAACCTTCTGAAAGCCAGGTCAAAGAGGATTCTCTGAAAATTGTAGAAATAACGGGAGTTTCAATTTGCAACAAAGATGAATTAGAATTAAAAAATCTCAATCACGGTGAATCCTTTTTTATTAATGTCAGTTATCATATTTCAAAACATCTGAACGATTTAATTTTTGGCATCACCATCCGTGATCAATCCAACCACGATTTGTTTACCACAAATACCTTTACCGAAAAAATTGAAACAGGCGATATTGAAACGGGGGAGCTTGTTGTATCCTATGAAATCTCCAATTTTTTATCATCAGGAAAATATACATTATCTGCTGCGGTGTGTGATAAAACGCAAAGAATATTCTATGATTGGAAAGATGACATAGAGACATTTTATGTTACAAATAACCATAGAATTCAGAGTTACGGTGGTGTTGAACTGCCCCATAAAATCTCAATAAAAAAAGAAATTCATTAACATCAATATTATGCACAAAACTTCCTTTTTCAACATGACACAGTTTGTACAAAAGTATTTAACTGATCTGAAAAAGAAAGAAATTTCGATATTGGATATCGGCAGTCAGGATGTTAATGGAACTTATAAACCATTATTTGCTCAGCCCGGATGGAATTATTTCGGGCTAGATATTGTTGAGGGGGAAAATGTTAATATCGTCGTTAAGGATATTTACCGATGGAAAGAGATTAAAGACCATTCATTTGATGTTGTAATTTCAGGCCAAGCATTAGAACATGTCGAATTCTTTTGGCTAACAATGCTTGAAATATCAAGAGTATTAAAAAATGATGGATTATTATGCCTTATTGTTCCATCTTCAGGATATGAACACCGCTACCCTAAAGATTGCTATAGGTTTTTTCCTGACGGATTAAAAGCTCTGGCTGATTACTCATTCCTGGAGACAATAGAAGCTTATAATTGTTGGGATAATTATATCATTGACGGCGAACCAAATGATTGGAAGGATAGTGTGTTAATTGCAAGAAAAGTAAAACAATCAATGAAAAGACGGTTTCACTTTTTTCTGCGGAATTACATAAACAAGATCTTATGAATTGGACTTATTTTGATCCAAAATTTGAATCAGAGCCTGTTCTTAATGATTTAGATTCGGCCTGGGCGGGACACAGATATTTCGCCTATGATTTACTTACTAACATTAAGCCAAAAACAGTTGTTGAACTAGGCACTCATTGGGGAACATCTTTCTTCGCTTTTTGCCAGGCTGTCAAAGATAATAATCTTGAATGTGACCTTTTTGCTGTTGATTCCTGGAAAGGAGATCCTCATGCTTCTTTCTATGGAGGAGAAGTATATGAATCTGTCCAAAAAATAACAAGTAAGTATTATTCATGTTTGGATATTCATCTTCTAAGGATGAATTTTGATGATGCCATTGAAAAATTTGCAGATAATTCCATTGATCTTTTACATATTGACGGGTATCATACCTATGCAGCAGTAAGACACGATTTCGAAGCATGGATTGGAAAAGTTTCAGCAAATGGTGTTATTTTATTTCATGATACATCTGAAAAGAAAGATGACTTTGGTGTATTTAGATTTTGGGATCAAATAAAGAAAAAATTCAATAATATTGAATTTTTTCATTCACACGGCCTCGGGGTTCTTTTCAAAGATCCTTATGCCCAAGATTCCTTGATTCTCTTTAAAGATATCTGGGCAAGATATTATTCCCTGTATCATGAAAATAAAAAGATTGGCAACAATATTAGCCAATACATTTCTGCAAATGAAACTCTTAACAACAATCTTCACAGTTCAGGGCAGGAAATTGAAAATCTTAATACTAATATCGAACGAAAAGATAATGAACTGATCAGTCTGCATTCTCTTCTCGCACAAAAAGATAATATTATTTTGCAGGGGGGCAATCTTTTACAGGAAAAAGAAAGAATTCTTCAGCATTTTAACAATATTATTCTTGAGAACGAAACATTGATCAAAGCAACAGATCATGTTCTTTCTGAACAAAACCAAACAATCAGGCAACAAGATAATTGTATTCAGGATAAAGTAAATCTGATAACTGAGTTAAACAGTTCGATTCTGGAAAAAGAAAGATTATTAGAGGCTGCACAGAATTCGATCCAAGATAAAGATAACTTAATCAACACTTTGCAACAGAACCTCAGAGTTGCTTCGCAAATTGTAGAGCACAAGGAACAATATATTTTTTCTCTTTATAATTCTTTTTCATGGAAAATTACCAGACCTTTTCGCTGGTTACATCCGAAGTTTTTTTCGTTTTTCTATTTTTTCTGTCCATATGGATCTAAAAGGTGGTTGATCGTAAAAACATTATTCCGGATTCTTGCTAATCCGGGTTACTATTTTAAACTTATTAGCAGAAAGAATATTTCGAATTATTTTAGGATTCTCTCAGGTTCAAATCTGGTAAATTACAATCAACGCATTGAAAATTTCAATTCATCTACCTTAGACTCCCCTCCTGCAAAGCAGTCAAAGGTAGTTGCATATACTTCTGAAAATAAGTTGATAATACCTGAATTTTCAGATCCTGTTGTGTTGTTTTGTTATGGAATGTATGACGGGGAAAAAGAACTATTTGACTCAATATGTTCAATAATCAGGTACGCACAAGTACCATTTAGAATTACAGTTCTTAATTCAAAACATTTAGCTTTTAGTTCTATTCAAAATATTGCTGCCCTTTCCTCAAATGAAATCCATCCTTATCTCACAAAACATGCTTCGATAAAATACATTTGCCTTTTAGATTCTACAACCCTGATTCAACCAGACACTATTTCTTTTTGTTCAACTACTTTGGATAGAGATGATACCTTTTCTATGGTTGTACCAAAAGTAATAAGCAATGCCTCCTCCCTTCGATCTGCCGGGTCAATTTTATGGAATAATGGATCCTATAGCCTGGTAGGTAATGGAGAAGATCCAAACAACCCTGAATTTTTATATCTCAGAGAAACGGATTCAGGTGATCATTTTGCCATGATCAGGAAAGAGGTTTTTTCTCAGTGGATCAGTAATCAACCTATAAGTTTTATCTCCTGGCCTTACTCTCTGCACGATATTTCAATGTTTATACGTAAATCTTATGCCAAGGTGATGTATCAACCTCAGGCAATAGTTTCTACGAACCATCCTTCTTTAGCGGAAATTCAGCCTGAATTCGTTTCCTTGTTTTACGATAAATGGAAGCATCAACTCTTGAATGATCATTTTTCTGACAATGTCGGGAATTACTTTTTTGCAAGAGAACGAGGCATGGGAAAACAATACATGCTTATGATTGACCATTATGTTCCAACGTTTGACAAAGACGCAGGTTCACGAACAATGAAGCATTACATGGAATTATTCGTTGATCATGATATCATTTTGAAATTCATCGGTGATAATTTTTATCCTGAAGAAAAATATGTGACTTATTTTCAGCAAAAAGGAATTGAAATTCTTTATGGAGGATATTGCGAGAATAATTGGTATCAATGGTTGAAAAAATATGGGAATATTTTTAATTACGTGTTTTTAAGCAGACCAACAATTGCAATAAAATATATTGATGTCATCAAAGAATTTACAAGGGCAAAAATATTCTTTTATGGCCATGATCTTCATTATTTAAGGGAATTCAGACAATACCAATTAGAGCAAAAAGAGGAGCTTCTCAAAACATCTCAAGACTCGAAGGAGATGGAAGGTCGTCTCTTCGAGTCTGTTGATTTTGTTTATTATCCTTCCCAGGCAGAGATCGACATTATCGAGGAAGAGTTCAAGATAAAAGGTAAAGTCCGAAAAATTGTACCATATGTTTTTGACAACTTCCAGAAACCTGATTATCTGTTTAATGAAAGAAAGGACATAATGTTCGTAGGGGGCTTTTTACATAAGCCTAATAGTGATGCCATTCTCTGGTTCCTGGAGGAGATTTTTCCACATATAATCAAATACATTCCTGAAATTAAACTTTTCATTGCAGGATCAAATCCAACAGAAGAGATAAAATCAAAAGCTACTAATTCAGTCATTGTTACGGGGTTTCTTTCTGATGAAGAGTTACGACAGCTTTACCTGACCTGCAGGCTTGTTGTTGCTCCTCTCCGTTATGGTGCTGGTTTGAAGGGAAAAATTGTTGAAGCATTATATTATGGTGTTCCCGTTATTACAACTTCTATTGGATTTGAAGGTTTAGACGGAGCTGAATCAATTATAACGATTGCTGATAAAGCAGAAGATTTTGTCCAATCTGTGTTACGATTGTATTCAAACGAAAAAGAATTATTGGCCAGGTCGGCCGGATCATTTGAATATGTGAAAGAAAACTTCTCGAAAGATAAAGCATATTCAATTATACAGCAAGACCTGGATCAGGGCCAACATTTTTTTGACAATAAGATCTCTCCAACAATAAAAATATTATTTGTCTCTCATGATGCTAATCTGGGCGGTGCCCAATTACTTTTCATTTCAATGCTTCGATGGCTTAAAGCACATACAGCAATTGATATTCGCATATTGTGTAATGACGGCGGAATACTGATACATAAATTCAGGGAGATTGCTACCACAATGGTTTTTTCTGAACTTGAAAGTAAACATCATTTAAAAAAAGATAAAGTATCAGAAATTATTAGTTTTTGTAATGGAAAGCCAGATCTGATTTATGGCAATTCAATTGCTGCCGGAAGAAGCTATTCCACTCTTGAATCCCTCAATGTTCCTGTTATAACCCATGTTCATGAGTTACAAATGAGCATTCAGCACTATGCTTCTGGTTTTATTGATGATGTTTTGAGATTAACCACTTTTTACATTGCGGGCTCAAATGCAGTTTCAGAGAACCTGATCAAGGGATTAGGTATTTTTCATGAAAAGATAAAGGTTATTTACGATTTTATTGAAGAAAATGAACTCCCTCAAATATCAACAAGTGAAAAGAATAATTTGAGAAGAAAACTTGGACTATATGAAAACAAATTCCTTGTTTTTGGCTGCGGTGTTGGATTATTCTGGCGCAAAGGAATTGATCTCTTTGTCGAAATCGCCAGAAATGTGAGGGATACTGGTCCAGATGATATTCATTTCTATTGGATCGGATCTACTGAAGAAACAGACAATCACCCCAAATCAGGAACCTGGGATGCCATCTTTAAAAAAATCAAGGATTATGATCTTTCCGATCACATAACGTTTCTTGGGATAAAATCAGATTTTAAAGAATATTTTAAAGCTGGTAATGTCTTTCTTTTATCATCTCGTGAGGATCCTTTTCCTCTGGTTTGCCTTGAAGCAGCACAATTGGGTTTACCGGTTATTTGTTTTGAAAAAGCAGGAGGAATGCCCGAGTTTGTTGAACAAGACGCAGGTTTTATTGTGCCTTTTGAAGATACTAAATCAGCGGCAGCAAAAATCAGGATATTGTCAGACCAAAAGGAGCTTTGCTGCTCGTTAGGACAGAATGCAAGAAAAAAGGTGCTATCAAGGCATACAGTAGGGGTAAACCTTCCAATGGTTTTATCCAAGTGCCGGGATATTTCTGGTCAAAAACCAATGGTTTCCATCATCGTCCCCAATTACAATTATGGAAGATTTCTTGAAAAACGACTTAGTAGTATTTTAAACCAGACATTTAAGGATTACGAGATCATCATTCTTGATGATGCTTCTGATGATAACAGCCTCGAAATAATTAAACAATTTTCTGAAAATCATCATGTTGAAGTTCTTATAAACTCCGAGAACAGTGGCTCTGTATTCAAACAATGGTACAAGGGAGTGAAAATTGCAAGAGCCGAAGTTATTTGGATTGCAGAATCGGATGATTTTTCTGATCCTCGTTTCCTTGAAAAGATGCTTCCTTTAATGAATGATAAGGAGATTAATCTTGCTTATTGCGCTTCCCATGTGATTGATGATGAAGAGAAGATTACAGAACATTACTATCAACTTACCGGATATTATAATAATCTGCCTGGAGGAAACAAATGGAAGAAAAATTATATTTGTTCTGGGGACACAGAGATTAATGATGGTCTTGGAATTATAAATATCATTCCAAATGCAAGTGCAGCCTTAATACGACGATCTTCCCTTCTTTCCATTAACACTGATGAATTGTATTCATATCGTTGTGCCGGAGATTGGTTCATTTACCTGAATATAATACGATCCGGGAAGATTGCCTATCTTTCAACCCCGCTGAATTATCACAGGAGGCACAAACAGTCTGTTGTCGGAAGAAGTGTGAATAAAGCAGAAGAAACAATTCCAGATTACTTTAAAATTCATCAGTTTGTAATTAGAAATTTTCATATAACTGATGTTACTTTCGAGAAACAAACCGGGTATGTCCTGAATGAATTAAGGCATTTGTGGCCGGATCTTAATGATAATAAGTATTTTAAATTATACAATACAAAAGAATTAAAGCAGTGTTTTGATCAAATGAAGTCCCATAAGTAAAAATAGATCGCAATCCGAATAAAAAATAATTACAGAACTGATCTTGTCGAAAAAGGTGAAAGGAAAATGTTTACTATTGGGAGGTGGCGGTTTTATTGGCTCCCATCTGGCTGAAAAACTGCTTAAATCCGGCTATTCTGTCCGTATTTTTGATATCCGCAATTTCTCACATAAAAATATCGCATCCTTTCTTGATAATCTTGAAATCGTCGAAGGTGATTTTCATAATAGTAAAGACGTAAGAATCGCACTTACTGATATTGATTATGTTTTTCATCTCGTGAGTTTCACGATCCCTTCAAGTTCGATGATCAATCCATTGTTTGATATTGAAACCAACCTTGTGTCAAGCGTTCGTTTTCTGGAAGAATGCATACTTAATAAAAATATTAAATCCATAAATTTCATTTCCTCCGGTGGGACTATCTATGGAATTCCTCAAATAATTCCGATTCCGGAAACACATCCTTCATCACCCTTAAATTCTTATGGCATTATCAAACATACTATTGAAAATTATTGCATTCTTTATCGCAAGATGTACGGATTGAATTGCAGGATTTTCAGGTTATCTAATCCGTATGGTGAAAATCAAAATCCGCATGGTTTGCAGGGAGTGATTCCAGTTTTTATTAACAAAGCAATCTCCGGTGAAGAAATTGAAATTTGGGGAAATGGTAGTGTTATTCGTGATTACATTTATATAAATGATGTTACAGATGTTCTTACATCTTCTCTGGAAATATTGTCAAAAGAATTTATTTTTAATATTGGTACGGGTGAAGGACACAGTATTAATGATATCGTTAAAATCATAAGAAACATCATGAAAACTGATGTTCACATCCGGTATCAGCCATCCCGAAATTATGATGTTCCTATAAACATACTTGATATCAGCAGAGCAAAATTGACCTTTTCATGGAAACCGAAAATGGGCATAGAAGAAGGGATTGAGAGAATGATTAAGCACTTAAAGTTAACCCAAATCTAATTTCTTAAATGACTTTTTATTAATAAGATGCATGAAAAATTCTGGGGATAAATTAATTAGTATTGATTGGATTCTTAACTCATATCCAATCCATAAACGTGAATTAATAGCTAACACAACCGATCCAATCCGTTATGGTACAATATTGTTAGCATTAGAGGATATTATCAAAAACAGTATTCCTGGTTCACTTGCAGAATGTGGTGTACTTTATGGATATACAAGTAAATTTATTCATCAAATTATTCCTGATCGCTTGTTTTATCTTTTTGACACTTTTGAAGGGTTTCATGCTAATGATTTAGATTCAGATGCAGATGACCGGTTTAAAGATACTTCCCTCGATCTCGTTAGAAATTATATTGGAATATCGAACAATATTATTTTTAAAAAAGGATATTTTCCCGAAACGACAGTAGGGTTGGAATCGGAAAAATTTGCATTTGCCATGATTGATTTTGATAAGTATAAGCCTACTCTTGCCGCTTTAGAATTTTTTTATCCAAGGGTTGAATGTGGTGGCTATATTTTTATTCACGATTACAACAACCCTGAATCTGATTGGGCGTGTTCGAGAGCTTTGGATCTATTTTTAAAGGATAAACCCGAGAAGCAAATAACCATACCTGATTGCTGGGGAACTGCTTTGTTTAGAAAACAATGACCTATTGAATATTTGGTAGTTTTCATTTCATCAATTAAAATCATGTATCATGATTGTATTCACTATTTGCTCCAGGAATTTTACTGCTTACGCAAAAACTCTTTTTAATTCCTTAATATTACATCATCCTGACGCGGAATTTTATATGTTTCTAGGGGATATTGTGGATGAAAGTTATGATACGAAATCCTTGCCTTTTAAAATCATTCCATTTTCCGAACTGGATATACCAGATTTAGCAGGGATGAGTCAACGATATAATATCACAGAATTTAATACATCTATTAAACCATTTGCATTTCTGTATTTATTTAATAAGTTAAAAAAGGATTTCGTATTATACTTTGATCCCGATATTTTAATTACAAGTCCAATGTCGGAAATTCTTGATGCAATTTCAAATGGAACTAATTGCCTTATGACCCCTCATTTCTTAGAACCCGAGGAACATTTTGAAATATCTGATCAGACAGTTTTATTACATGGTATTTATAACCTTGGCTTTATTGGCTTACGCAATAACGCCAGTGTCATTAAGGTTGTTGAATGGTGGAGTCGACGTATGGTCAATGAATGCATTATTGATCTTGAAAGAGGTTTATTTGTTGACCAAAAATGGGCTGATCTTTTTCCAGCTTTTATATACAATTTAACTATTTTACACCATCCCGGATATAATGTTGCTTATTGGAACATTTCCAACCGCAAGGTAAAATTGGTTGATGGGAAATGGTATTCAAATGATCTTCCACTGCGTTTTTTCCATTTCTCAGGGAACAAACTTGAGGATCCAAATATCTTATCAAGACATACACCTTCTTACAATCGACAAAATATTGGAGATGTTAAACTTTTATTGGATATATACAGGGAACAGGTTTTTGCAAATGGATACGAAACCTACATTAAGCAAAGGTATTCCTTCAAATGGGGTGGTGAAAAGGGCATTAATAAACATGCTCCGGAACCACTCCAAAAACTTGATGAAAATGTAACAGTTAAGCAGGAGTCTGCTCCAGAGGAAGAATCCAATGTTCAACCAACTCTGAAAGAAATGTTTTCTACTGCCTGGACCCATCATGGAGGATTTTTCAACATTTTTATTAGGCTAATTAATATTATTAAATCATCGGGGATACAAGGAATAGTTAAAGGAATTCAGGATACCAAAGAAGTTTCCAGGAAGAAAAAAAGGAGTAAATAAAAATGTCAGATTTCCTGTTAGCTACAACTGACAGCAAAAAGTAACGATTCATATACTTAAATTGACTCTATATAAAATATTTTTCACATTTAATCCTTGGAAATAACTTTATATTGCATTCTTTCGCTTTACAAGGTTTTGCGTTTGAAAATTTTTCCTCGGTATGAAATGCATTGGCATCAAAAAAGTGAATTAATACGGATCAACTAATTACAAATGATCAAAATAAAGCATCTATTACAAGCTGATACTAACCAAAATGGTTCTTTATCGGCTCTTCTTTTAAGCTTATCTCTGAGTATAGGCATGTATATGAGACTTTTTATGCTATTGTCTGATTTCCCTTTAACCAATTTCAAGAATAGGATTATTGGAATTGTTTCTTTATCAGGCATTGATGCAGGTGGCAGAACCTATATGTATGTATTATCAATTATTGTTTCATTATTACTTTTTCTTCTTTTACTTTTCGTGTTCAATTCTCTTAATCGAATTATTGATAAGTTAATCCGTCCTCTTTATCGGAAAATTGAACAATCTGTATTGAGTATACTATCTTCATTTTCAATATTAACAATACTGCTTGGTATTATAACAAACGATTATCTTCCAATCTATATATCGAAAATATTTATTTTAATTTCTGTTTTGATATATGCTTATTTATTCATTAAAGTTTTTGCATTAAGATTTAATTTTAATCTACTTCGTTTTTATAATAATTACTCTATTTCCCTCTTTATTTTATGCATTGCATTTGTCCTTTATTCCTGTTTAAATATTTTCTTTTATTTTTCTATTCAAACTGTACATATTCCTTTTGAGTTTTTTTTCATAAGTGTATTCTTTGTGCTAATACTTTACCCATTATTATTTAAAACATCATCTGTAAATATTTATAAATTAACCTATTCTCTATTACTGGGAGGAATTCCATTAATTCTCATCCCATTTTCATTTCCAATCACAAATGAATTCAATTTTACCATTTCTAATTGGTTCCTTATACCATCACGAACATTATCGATTCTTGTTATCACTATTTTGTTAATTACTGGTATTTTTGTTTTTATTATTTCCACTAAATCAACCAAGAGATTATGGAAACCCTCCTCAATTATTATTAATTGGTATTTCCCATTTATAATTGCCGGACTGTACCTTCTCAAGTACTATACGCCAATACTTACATTTTCAACCTTTGATTTATTTCACTTGGGAGAACATACTCTTCCAACGCATCAGCTTTTTGAATATGGGTCCCTTCCTTTTTTGGATTATTTTCCAACACATGGCTTGTCTAACATGCTTTATCAATCATTATATTCAGCGTTCAACGGATATAGAGGACTAGAGATGTTACTTTGGAAATGGGTGGAGTCAACGATAGGCCTCATCTTGTTGTATTTTGCTACACGAAAAATATTCTCACCATTATTTGCACTATTTCTAGTGCTTTTTTCACCTGTTGAATTGATTTTTAGTTCCTATTATCAAATTATTCTTTTCCCTACCCTTGTTTTTTTATTTACACTAAAAAAATCAACATGGTCTCATTATATTGTTTTTTGGTTATGTGTATTTGTTTTGTTTTTGTGGCGATATGATATGGGTGTTGCAGTCATATTATCAGCATTTTTCATTCTATTCTTCTGGAAAATATATAATCGTGAATTACCGGTAAATTATTTCACATTTAAAAAGTATTTCATCCATGCAGTTTCCTTTTTTTATGTATTTTCTTTCTTTATATTTATTTATATAATGGTTATTCTTTACAAGGGTTATCCTTTAATAGATATACTTAATGAATGGGCTTACTATTTTAAAATTCAAGCACAGTCCCAATCAACTCCCCAAATCTATTCATCTCTTACTCCATTAGTATTCTGGCAATACCTTTTTATACCTTTTATACTATTATCATATATTGGTTATTTTCTTTATAATTCTGTTTATCGAAGATTTCAATTTTCACCAGGGCATGTCATTCTTGCCTTTTTATCAGTATTTTCATTAATTATTTCAATAAGGACTGTTCAAAGACATTCTGTAATTGAAGGATATTCATCATTATTTATATTATTCATTATTGGAACATCTGGCTTCTATTTTCGTTACGTTTCAAAATATTTAACCCAATTACTATTTCTTACATGTATAATTCTATATTATCTTGTGTTTTCATCCTTACCGACATCAACTTTTTTCTCAATTGGAAACACAAATTTTATAAAGAAAGGCATTCTTTTCTCTTTTTCTGATTTAAATAAAAATAAGTCCAGAATCATTTTAAGTGATAGTTCGCAGTTTGAAGCATTAACAAAATTTTTTAACACAAATTTGAAGGTTAATCAAACTTTTTTCGACTTTTCAAATGCTCCATTGCTTTATGTGTTAACTAATAAAAGGTTTCCTTCATACCTCATTCCGAATCTATATCATACATCAGATAAAGTGCAAAAATTTCATGTATCAAAGTTAGATTCTTGTCTTAAAAGGGGAAGTTTACCATTTGTCATTTTTAAACAAAACACCTGGTGGGATAATGTTGATGATGTTCCTCAAGAAATTCGCAGTTACCGGATTGCAGAGTTTATTTACAGGAATTACAAACCTTATGTAATGATTAAAAACTTTGAAATTTGGAAACAAAAAGATATAGAGGCCTCCTCATTGCAACAGCCAATTTTATTCCACACCTTAGCATCATCCAACTACAAATATTTTGATTTAAAATCCGTCTCTGAAGACTCAGGGAAAATATCTCTAATTTCAGGAATTACAGATCCTTATTTGTTCGACTTTTTAAATTTTAATAATGGCATAGTACTTGATAAGGAGAAAAACTATTCTCTTCGATTTAAGTATACGTCAACTACCGGTGGATCAATGCAATTTTTCTATTCATTTGACGGGCATGAAAATTTTAATGAACGGTATAGTTGCCGATTATGGCTGAATGCAACAAATGAATTAACAGAGGCCTCACTCCAAATAATAAAACCTCCAAATGTTGTTACTTTCCAAAATCTAAGATTTGACCCTCCTAGTAATTCTGTATTTTCATTTCAGGATATAGAATTCTATGAGTCGGATAAAATTCCAATCAATAATCGGGCTCCACAAAATTTTGATTTAAAATTACTCCCTTATATATGGGGTACATATGATGATCAAAAAGCTTCATTAACAACGTTAGTTTTACAGGAGATTAAATTACATAAAATGTATCTAAATCCCGGAGTGATTTTTAAGGTTGACTTTAATCCTGATGTCGATAAAAGTTCCGGAAATTATTTACATTTTCGCGTAGCTAGTAATTCTAACGGTAAAGTAATCTTAACATATGGAGAGAAAATAAAAAATACAATTTCCTTTGATCTCAAACCTTCAGGAAAATTTGAAGATTATTTAATAAGAATAAGTTCCCAATGGTCTTGGAACAGTGAACCTATTTCTAACCTTACTGTGAAATCAACAACCAGGATTTACCTGAAAAGTGTTTTTTTAAGGAAAGGAGACTAATTTAATGCAGAAGTTTAAATATATTATTTTAGGTGCCGGACCTTCTGGCTTAAGTTTTGCCTCCACTCTTCTTGAACATGGAGAAAATTCATTTCTGGTCATTGAGCAAGAAGAAGTTCCTGGCGGTTTATGCAGGAGTAAAATTATCGATGGATCACCTCTCGATATTGGTGGAGGTCATTTTTTAGATGTTAAAAACAAGGTTGCGACAGATTTCCTTTTTAAATTTTTACCAAGGGAAGACTGGTGTATCCATAACAGGAAATCAACCATTTTATTAGGAGATTATCAAATTGATTATCCAATTGAATCAAGTATATGGCAACTTCCCATTTATCAACAAATTGAATATCTTGAATCTATTGCATATTGTGGCGCGAATTTAAAAAAGAAATCACCAAAATCATTTCATGATTGGATTATATGGAAATTAGGAAATAAAATTGCCGAAGAGTATATGATCCCATATAATAAAAAAATATGGTCAATGGACCTTAATGAACTGGGAACATATTGGATGTACAAACTGCCTGATGTTTCTTTCAAAGAGACTCTCATGAGCTGTTTAAATAAATCAAAATATGGCAATATCCCAGCTCATGAAAAATTTTTCTATCCAAAGCAATATGGTTATGGTGAAGTATGGAGTCGAATTGGCGTTTCCCTTAGCAATAAATTATTGTTAAATACAAAGGTAGAATCGCTTGATGTTTCCAAACATATGATCAACAATCAATACCAAGGAGAAATAATAATAAATACTATTCCATGGGATTCATTTCAATTAATAAATCTACCCCTTAAAATAAGTGCAGCCATAAGTAATTTGAAACACAGTTCAATTCAAATCGATTACTTTTCAAAATCACTTGATGAGACTTCTCAATGGATTTATGTGCCAAATGAAAACATTTCATACCATCGTATTCTAAATCGCAAAGAATTTGTTTGTGGGTCCAATGGTTATTGGACTGAGACTAATACAAAGAGGGTGAATTCTATAGAAAATTCCGTTAATGTCAATGAGTATGCTTATCCCCTTAATACACAAAAAAAACGCGAATCAATTAAAATTGTTCTTTCGTTTGCTGAGAAGTATGATATTTATGGACTGGGAAGATGGGGAACCTGGGAGCATATGAACTCAGATATTGCTGTGGAAAAAGGAATTTCTCTTGCTGAAACACTGATAAATAAATAATATGACAATTGGTTTATGCCTACTCGTGTACAATGAATTGGAAGGTTGTAAGATAGATATCCCTCAACTCCAATTAAATCATTTTGACCAGGTATTTGCTGTTGATGGTGGTAGTACAGATGGCACTCTTGAATATCTAAAATCAAATAATATTGATGTTAGAATACAACCAAGAAAGGGGTATAACTTTGCATATATTTATGCATTTGATATTGCAACAACAGATGTGTTAATTTTTTTCCATCCTAAAGGCAGTGTCAATCCTCATTGTCTTCTTCATTTTAAGAAATATTTTGAAAATGGATTTGAATTAGTTATTGCAAGCAGAATTATTAAAGGTGCAAAAAATGAAGAAGATGGATTCCTTCTTAAACCTAGAAAATGGTTTGTAATTGTTTTGGGTATTATTGCTGGTATTCTTTGGAAGAAAGAGGGAATTTATATTTGGGATGTTCTTCATGGCCTCCGGGGAATGTCAAAAAAGGCTTTTCTTTCAATAAAGCCACTGGATTATGGCTTATCTATGGATGTTGAAATGGTTATTCGATCATATAAAATGAAGATTAAAAGAATTGAGTTTCCTATTGAGGAAAAAGTAAGAGCTTATGGAAGATCTCACTTTAAGCCCATTCCTACTGGAATTAAACTCGCAAAGTATTTGTGGTTTGAGTTAACTCGAAAAGATTAAAGAAATAATTTTCGGTAAGAATTACAAAAAGAAATTTCAAATGCAATTTAATAGTATAATCTTTATAACACTTTTTCTTCCTGTATTTCTTGGAATTTATTATCTTTTACCACAAAAGGGAAGAAATGCTTTTCTCGTTCTTTTTAGTTTATTGTTTTATACCTGGGGAGAAAAAATTCTTGTTTTAGTCCTCCTTTTATCAACAATAGTCAACTATTGGAGTGGGATAGGAATTTCAAAAGGGTATAAAAAAACAGGATTATATCTGGGACTATTAGCAAATATACTTATTCTTGGACTTTTCAAATATTATAATTTCGGGGCTACTATTATTCATGAAATCTGCAATTCTTTATCAATTAACTTTGCATACTTTAAAATAATACCTGGACTTATCCTTCCAATCGGCATTAGTTTTTACACTTTCAGGGCAATTAGTTATTTAATTGATGTTTATAAAGGGAAATCAAAAGCAAGCACTAATTTCATTGAGTTTGCAACTTTTCTAACAATGTTCCCACTTCTTCTTGCAGGACCAATTGTTCGATACTCGGAAATTCAAAATCAAATAATACGGTCGCAAAATATTTCACTTTTTATAGCAGGAATAGAAAGGTTCATAATAGGGCTTGGGAAAAAAATGCTATTAGCAAACACCTTTGCTTCGATTGCTGACAAAATATTCGATGCCCAAATTTCAGACATTTCATCTATCAATGCATGGATTGGAATTTCATCCTATACCTTACAGATATATTATGACTTTTCTGCTTATTCTGATATGGCCATCGGTTTAGGGAATATGTTGGGATTTAATATTCCTGAAAATTTCAATTATCCATATGTTTCCAAAAATATTCGGGAATTTTGGAAACGATGGCATATAACGCTGTCGGTTTGGTTAAGGGATTATATATTTATGCCTTTCGCCTATTCTTTCTCGAGAAAATTAAAACGAGAAAAATATCTGAATGTCAGGTCTGACCATATTATATATAGTATTGCTATTTTTATAACATTTCTCATATGCGGAATTTGGCATGGAGCCTCATGGAATTTTATTGCATGGGGACTTTGGTATGGTATTTTTATTCTTCTTGAACATTTTGGTTTAGGTAAAAAATTAAAAAAAATATGGATTCCACTCCAGCACATTTATACACTATTTGTGATAATGCTTGGATGGGTAATCTTCAGAACAAACTCCCTGCATGAATCAGTAAGTTTTATGAATAAACTGTTTTCCTTTACAGCTGGGGACAGGTCATTAAACAGTTATATTCACTTTTTTACAATAAATGCTGAATCGGTTTTTATAACCCTTTTAGGTATTTTATTCTGTACACCAATTTGGAATTTCATACAAGAAAAAGCTGATATTCTCAGAGAAAAAAGTCCTTATTTTAAAATAGCCGTGAGCACATTTGCTTCTTTACTGTTAATTGGAATTTTTATTGTCTCTCTTTCATATATAACTGCTGGAACATTTAATGTTTTTATCTATTTTAAATTTTAACACGGAAAACCTTGAATAAGATTAGCGCATACTTGTTAAGTGGTATTTTTATCATCCTGTTATTCCTCCCAATGTGCGTACAAATATCAGGAGTTAAGCAGAAAAATGAAACTTTTTTTGAAAACAGAACAATTTCGACAATGCCACATTTTGATTATTCAAAATTTCTTGACGCGTACAATGAATGTGTGAGATTTATAAATGATTTTAATTCGTTGATCCTTAATAATTATTAACACTCTGAATGTTAATAACTTATGTTCTTTGAAATCGTGAATCGTGTCGGGTTTTTGACTAAATTTGATCAAAACCCTGCAAATCATGTTAAAGAAAATACCCCCACAGCCTCAGTTAGAAATGTTCAAGACCGTCCTTACTTCTTTTATAAATCCTGAACAAGAGCTTTGCTTACTGGCTAAGAAAATTGATTGGGATAGTCTGGAAAAAGAGTTTGCCCCTCTTTATGGGACCGTTGGCAGGCCTTCGATTCCGATCAGAACGATTGTAGGGCTTCTGCTTCTGAAGCAAATGTACAACATGGGTGACGAAACAGTTGTTGAACGGTATCTTGAGAACCCTTACTGGCAGCACTTTTGCGGTGAAGTGTATTTTCAATACCGGCTCCCGTTTGATCCCAGTGATTTTGTCCATTTTCGTCACCGTATTGGTAAGGAAGGAATGGAGAAGATCTTCAAACAGAGCATTGATCTCTTTGGTGAAGACATGATCCGGAAGGAAGTTAAGGAAGTGCGAGTTGATACCACTGTTCAGGAAAAGAACATCACCTTCCCTACTGATCGCAGGCTGTACGAAAAGGCCATCGAGCATTGCAAACGAATTGCTAATGCGAAAGGAGTAAAGCTGAAACGCACATATACCCGGGAGATCAAGAAGCTAAGATACCAACTGCGATTTGCAAGAAAACCCAAGAACTTCAAACGCCTTATGCGTACACAGAAGAAGTTGCACAGGATTGCAATAAAGATTTACAGTGACCTGGTTACACAATTGAATCCTATGCCGACGAAGGACTTTGAAAAGTTTAACGTTCTGTACCGGGTTCTAACTCAGCAGCGTGACGACACTAACAAAGTATACAGCATTCATGAGCCGGAAGTTCTCTGCATCGCAAAAGGAAAAGAACATAAGCCGTATGAGTTCGGTAACAAGAGTTCATTTGCTTATACACGTAAAACCGGAATCATCGTCGGCGCAATGGCCATCGAGGGAAATATGTTTGACGGCCATACATTGGCCCCACAGTTGGAACAGGTTAAGGGTTTTACCCAAGGAAAGATACGGAAAGCCATTGTAGATCGCGGATACAGAGGAAGACAGAAAATTGGAATGACAGAAGTTGTAATGCCAAATGCCACCAGGAAGGAAAGCTACTACATGAAAAAACAGAGGGAAGCACGATGTCGGTCCAGAGCCGGCATAGAAGGACTTATCTCTCACTTGAAACATGATCACAGATTACTGAGGAATTATCTGAAAGGCACAGCTGGAGACCAAATCAACACTTTACTGGCTGCAGCAGCATACAATATGAGGAAATGGATGAGATTAAAACGAGAAGAAATTATATTTTTTATTTTTCGGTGGTATTACCAAGCTCTCTCTTTTGCGCCGGTAAATATCCAAAGCATTTGAATCAACGAAAAAAGTGAATTAATAAGGATCAACTAATTCATATTACTCGGATAATTTTGGATTAAGAAACATTTTTTATGGTGTATATCGTGAAATTAAAGTGAACATTTATCATACTGATCCATTCCCTCAGAAAGTAGTCAAAGGAAAAGAAGATTGGTACTTCTTAGGCGATTATTACTCTAATGATATTAGGGTATCAAAAGGAATTAATAATTTTTCCAAAGGAGAATTAGATTGGACTTCAAATAATATGATCGAATTTAAGAATTTTCTTGACAAAGAGAAGATTCCGCTGTACATGATCATAGTTCCAAATAAACTTACCATCTATGGGGATTATCTTCCTATCACTAAATCTGATAAACCCACTAAAATGGAACAACTTACCAAATGTTTACTAAGAAATGGTATAAATCTAATTGACATTAAACAAGCTCTAATGAACCACAGGGACCATGTATTATACCTTAAAGCTGATTCCCATTGGAATGAATATGGTGCATTTTATGGATATGAGGCTCTCATGAGGAAAATTCAATCTGATTTCCAAAATCTGAAAATATTACGAATGGAGGACTTTAATATTACCAGCTCTGCTAGTAATCATCAAGATTTAACACGAACTCTGTCTTCAAATATTTATGATATTATTATTAACTTTCAACCTAATTTTAAGAGCCAGGCTTTCCCAGTTAATAAGCACGGAATTAAAGGAAATGCATATTCACAGCGCCCGGATGATTACGAGTTGCGTTTTCAAAATAAAAGTCAGCCTCTTAAAGTAGTTATTTTTAGAGATTCGTTTTTCACCTCAATGATTCCCTGGTTAAATGAAAGTTTTGGGGAAACGGTTTTTATTTGGGATTTTCCGGATAAAAATCAAGTTCTCACAGAAAAGCCAGATTTCGTCATATTTGAGATTGTTGAACGAAATCTTTAAGCATTTTCGAAAATATGACGATTGTCCTCACCTTTTATCTCCCGCAGTTCCACCCCATCCCCGAAAATGATGCCTGGTGGGGCAAAGGCTTTACCGAATGGACGAATAGTGTGAAAGCAAGGCCATTGTTCCCTGGCCATTGCCAGCCTCGCCTGCCCTCTGATCTGGGGTTTTATGATTTGCGTCAGCCCGAAACGAGACAGGCCCAGGCAAGCTTGGCAAAGGAATCCGGAATCGGTGGATTCATTTATTGGCATTATTGGTTTGGTAATGGGAAGCAATTGCTTGAACGGCCGTTTAATGAGGTCCTGCAAAGCGGACAACCCGATTTCCCATTCTGCCTTGCCTGGGCCAATCAGTCGTGGACTGGTATCTGGCATGGATTGAAAGATAAAACTCTGATAGAACAAACTTACCCCGGGAAGGAAGATCACATTGCTCATTTCTATTCACTGTTAAAGGCCTTTAACGATACCAGGTATTTAAAACTTGAAAATAAGCCGGTATTCTTTATTTATGAACCTGCTACTTTCCCATTGATCGGAAAATTTACCGATCTTTGGAATGAGCTGGCAATTAAAAACGGCTTCAGCGGGATTTATTTCATCGGGGTGAATCACCTGGAATGGGATTACAAGAAAGATGGCTTCAATGAGGCAACTGTCTATATGCCGGGACATTATATTGACACTTATCAGAAAAAGTTATTCCGGTCACTGAAAAATTCTTTTAAACGACATATTTTAAAAGGCTATCCCCTTGTAATAGAATATAAAAGTATTATCCGGTCATACCAGTTTGATAAATTTGTCAATAAGGATTTTATTCCCTGTATTTTGCCTAATTGGGATAACACTCCCCGATCGAAAAAAAACGGCTTGGTTTTTCATCATTCTTCCCCTTCCCTTTTCGGGCATCATTTAAAAGATGCCTTAAACTTTGTAAAACATAATAACAGGAAACACAACTTGTTAATCATCAAATCCTGGAATGAATGGGCAGAAGGTAATTATCTTGAACCCGACACGCAGTGGGGGCTGCAATATCTGCAGGTTTTAAAAGAAACTATTCAGGAGTCTTAACAAACAAAATGACCAGATCAGGAAATATTTTAATTGTTTTCCCGCATAATTTTTTGGAACAAAAAAGTGGTGTCAACAAACGCTACTTTGAATTAGCCCGCTATTTAAAAGAGAAAGGGTTTATTATTGATTTGCTCGGATTAAAACATTTTGAAAGCAATTGGGATACATTTGATCGGGACAATTCGAACAAGTTGATCAACCGTCTTTTTCTTTACAATTTCAGGATTGGGTATCATTGGCAACTTTTTCTTTCTTTATTGACAGGTCTGATTGTCTTCAAAAAAGCAAGGAGTTTCCCGAAAAAAAATCAGTTGCCTGATTACGCTTTCCCGGGAATGGTCTCATTGTTTAATAAGATTGTTACCAGGAAAAAATATGATTATATCATCATTGGTTATGTTTATTGGGCGAATCTTATTAAAAATAATCTTTCACAAGGTTCTGTCAACGTCTTAACCATTGAGGACTTTATCTCCTATAAATTAATTGAAACCAACCAGCAGGCAGTTGACCTCACCCTGGCAATCCAGGAAGAAGTTGAAAGAGTCAATCTTTTCGACAAGGTAATTTGTTTGTCTTATGAGGAGCTTCAATTTTTTTCAAACCATGCATGCAGACCTGAATATTTTTATATACCCATTTTCATGCAGAATCCTCCGAACGTGATAAAGGAGAAGGAATATGATATTCTTTTTATTGGTTTTGACAATGCCGACAATATTGAAGGTCTCAAATGGTTTTTCAATCATGTTTATCCTTTTCTGCCCAAAGATTTAAGGATTATTATCATTGGGAAAATTGCATCTTTTGCACCCGATCTTCAAAATGTAAAAAAATTGGAATTTATCCAGGACCTGACTGAAATCTATGCGAAAAGCAAGGTTTCAATTAATCCTTTACAAAACGGGACTGGTATGAAAGTAAAGGTTATCGAGTCTCTTGCTCATGGAATACCAATCGTAAATACTTCAAAAGGCCTTTGTGGAATTCCTCCTGATATTCTTCATGAATTCATCATTGCAGATGATCCGAAAAAATTTGCAAATGAAATCCTCCACTTACTTAGTGATAAAAGTTGGTATGAGGAAAAATGTAGTAATTCGAAAAATGTATTTGCGAAACATTTTGAACTAAGTTGTGTAAGAAAAGAGTTAGATAGGGTATTCTCACCGTCTTAATAAGAATGCACATGTTCTCTCCTGACCGTGCTGTTAAAAACTTCTTCAAATTTCTGAAATTCAATCTCCTTAAGAATCGGCATTAATTTTTTGTATAAATAGGATGGGTCCAAAGTCATTTTTGGAAAATGAATAAATACAACAGGGATGTTCCTGGCAGATAAACTAAGCAGCAGTTTCAGCAGTTTTACATGTAAAATATATTCCTGTTCATCCGGGTTATCCGTTCCCCATAACCCCCCGGGGGCATCCGATGGTTTTATATATTTCACTTTATCCCTGTTGGCAGAAATCATGATCCTGCTTTTAGCAGCTTCATGGATGTCTCGTAAAGGGATGAAAGCATAATCTATTTTAAGCTGATCATTATTCAGCAACTCATCAATATAATCGCAAATCCATGGAGATTTGACAATATAGGGGGCTCCTGTCTCGCGGATATCCAATTCAAGCCCGGCCATACTTTTCAAGTCAATGTTAGATTCAAAATTTGCCTGGGAAAAGCTGGTTTCAAGTCCAAGATTTGATAATAATTTTACAAGGAATGTCGTGCCGGCTCTTCCGGTACCTGATATTATAACATGATTTCGAGTATTTTCCCGTTTCTCCTTAAACATAACGAGCATTTTGCAGAAGATAGTTAGTTAAACGCAGCAATTCTTAGATCATAGGAACAGGACAGGAATTATTTCCTTTCGTTGTCCTTGTCGGCAAAAATAAGTAATATTGCGGTGAACAGTATTTAAAATCAACATATTTGGCCAGTAATGAAATGAAAATATCAGTTATCACTGTTACCTTGAATTCTTCAACTGATCTTCAGAAAACCCTTCTGAACATTTTAAGCCAAGGGTATGATGACCTTGAGATCATTATTATTGATGGGGGCTCAACTGATGGCACTATAGAGGTGATTAAAGCCTATGCTGAACAGATTGCATATTGGATCAGCGAACCCGACAATGGGATTTATGATGCAATGAATAAAGGAATTGCAAATGCAAGTGGTGAATGGGTTAATTTCATGAATGCAGGTGATGTGTTTGTTAACGATCAAACCTTGTCAATGGTATTTAATACGGATCTGCTGGATGCTGATGTCATATATGGTGACAGCATAGCCTGCTATCCTTCTTTCAACGCCTACAGGAAAGCTTCACGCCCTGAAGATCTGTGGAAAGGCATGGTTTGCTGCCACCAGGCCATGTTTTTCAAAACAGATCTCATTAAACAGGAAGCCTATAAACCGCAACTGCATTTCAGCGCCGATTATGAATTGATCCTCAGGTTATTTTTTACAGGGAAAAAATTCAGGTATATCCCTGAACCTATTGCCAGGTTTAATACCCGGGGGGTTTCCAATGTAAACATGGTAAACTCGGCAAGGTCAAACCTGGAGATCCTGAGCTCATACCGCGGTCTGAGTCCCGAAGAAAAAAGATTCCATAATCGGTTTCTTGCCTTGTCAAAATTCACCGAATGGGTATACCGGATTTTGCCATCCGCAGTCATAAATTCATTCTTAAAATGGCGCTATCGCAGTCAAGTCATAACGGAATAAAAACATCGATGAACAACACCTTCAGAAGAATATTGAGTATTGCTCTGTATCCTTTCTCCCCCCTGATCAGACTGCTGCAGAATAAGATGGATTTTCTGCGGACATATAAGCTGAAGCTTATCATTGCAAGGGTTTTACGAATTATCAGATTGGTCAATGGGAGTGCTTCTTCAGTGCAGTTCCCTGATACATTCTATCCATCATTAAATCCTGGTGCAAATAAAAAAATCGGAGTTATCGACCATTCTTATCACCATAAAACAATTTCGCCCACATTCTTCATTAACCTGTTAAAGCAATTTGGCTCTGTAACGATAATGTGGGACAGTCAATGGAACGGAGGGAAGTTTCCTGCCTTCTCTAAAATCAACAATGAAGGCTTTGACATTTTAATTCTCTGGCAGATCATGATCTATCATCATCCGGAGAAACTTAAAAAATTAAATTGCAGGCAGATCATCATCATCCCGATGTTTGATGACATTCACGCCGATCCGGATAGCTTATTTCTGAGATTCAGTGATTTCCGGTTTATCTGTTTTTGCCGGTCTCTCCATCTCCGATTTAACCGGCTAGGTATCAGATCGAAATATTTTCAGTTCTTCATTGACCCTGCGTCATTGCCTTTCAGGGAAGATACGTTCACTGAATTGAATGGATTTTTCTGGCAGAGGACAAATGACATAACCTGGGACCATATCAGGAAACTGATTGAAGGAACCCAGTTTACCAACTTTCACCTTCATCTTGCCCTGGACCCTATCTGGTACCGGGAAGTACTTCCCACCGAAGAAGAGATGAAAAAATATCATATTACCATCACGCGATGGTTTGATAAAAAGGAAGATTACCTGGAGATACTTTCAAAGTCCAACGTGTTTTTCACTCCCAGGCTCTACGAAGGTATCGGAATGCCGGCAATTGAAGCCATGACCATGGGGAAAGTAGTTGTGACGCCCAATCATCCGACAATGAATGAATATATCTCACATGGCAGGAACGGGCTTCTGTATGATATGATTGACCTGAAGCCCCTGGACTTCTCTTCGGCAAAAACGATGGCCTGCAAGGCAAGGAATGATAGTTTATCAGGCTTCGAACATTGGCAAAATTCAAGCAGGGAATTGCTTGATTTCATAGATTTGCATGATCAAGCCTGATTCCAGGGTTCCATGAAAAAACTTAAACTAAATTTTTCTGATTTCGATCCTTATAACCAATTCTCCAAACAGGAAAATTACTTCACCCGTTTGCTTTCCAAACAGTATGAAGTTGAAATCTCGGAGAACCCCGATCTCCTTTTCTATTCCAACTACGGCAAGGATTTCCAGAAATATCAATGCACAAGGATCTTTTTTACTGTCGAAAATCTAAGGCCGAATTACCATGAATGTGATTATGCCTTCTCATTTGATCTTGATCCTTCTGAAAAACATTTCCGGTTCCCCTCATATTGCTTTTACGGGAATCCATATCCTTACTATGGCGATCCTGAAAACCTGACCAAACCTAAAGATCCGGAACAGATAATCAGCCAAAAGAAAAAATTCTGTTGCTTCATTGTAAGCAATCCCTTTAATAAAATACGAAACACCTTTTTTCATGAACTCTCAAAATATAAGCAGGTTGATTCTGGCGGAAGATTCCTGAATAACCTGGGGCATGTCGTTTCCAATAAATCTGATTTCCTGAAAGAATATAAGTTTGCGATCACTTTTGAAAATGAATCATACCCGGGTTATACGACTGAGAAAATATTCGAAGCCATGCAGGTTAATACTATTCCTGTTTATTGGGGAAATCCTTTTATCAGCAGTGAATTCAATACCCGTAGTTTCATCAACTGTCACGATCTCCCTGACTTCAAACAGGCCGTGGATCAAATCATCAGGATCGATAATGATGACGCGCTGTATGCCCGGTATCTCAATGAACCATATTTTATTGAAAACAAAGTGCCTCAACCTATTCGGGAAGACACCGTTCTAAGAAAATTGATTTCGATTATTGAGAATAATAATCATATTCCGGTAGGCATTACTGAGAAAAACTACAGTTATATCAGAAATTTTGCTGATCTGCTAACAAAGCCAATCTCATATTTCCTTCCATTAAGTGTTAAAAAAACCTATTTCCCCCAGTACCGCAAACTCCTGATGATCATCAGGAGTTTTGGAAATACTTCATGGTCAGCCTGGAGGAAATTCCTTAAACTCATTCATTGATTGTCACCATCTAAAAACAAAAAGCTATATTTTTACTGAAGATAATTAAATGGCATGCCTGAACGGAAACTAATCTCAATCATTACGCCCTCTTTTAACCAGGCAGCTTATATTGAAGATACCATTAATAGCGTTCTTTCGCAGGAGACAAATTTCGGCATTGAATACCTTGTAATGGATGGCGGATCAACTGACGGGACTCTTCAACTTCTTAACACTTATTCGGGCCGTTTAACCTGGTTTTCAGAACAGGATAAAGGCCAGTCGGATGCTTTGAACAAGGGAATTGCCCGTGCCCAGGGGGAAATTATCGGCTGGCTGAATTCTGACGACCTGTATTTACCCGGCACCCTGCAGAAAGTGGCTGATTATTTTACAACTCATCCTGAATGTAACTGGTTATACGGAAGGTGCATGATCGTGGATGAAGAAAACCAGGAGATCAGAAAAATGATTACCTGGTATAAGAACCTGGTATCGAAAAAATTCTTCTTACCTCTTCTTCTGATCGAAAATTTCATATCCCAGCCCGCTGTGTTTTTCAGGAGGACTGCCTTCGAAAAAACAGGTCCCCTGGCTCTTGACCTTCCTCTTGCAATGGATTATGATCTTTGGCTGCGGATGGCAAAACTGGGGCCTCCAGGGGTGCTAAACGACTATCTTGCCTCCTTCAGGGTTCACCGGCAAGCTAAAAGCGCCATACATTCCAGGAAACAGTTCCATGAACAGTTCGAGATTCATAAAAAACATGATCAAAGAAAACTGTTGCTTTTTTTACACCGGCTTAATATAGCCCGGGCAATTGGCGGATACTGGCTGATTGAGAAATGGAATCATTAGCGTTTATGCTGATTCCTGCGGATTAGCGACAGCTGCTCTGCAATCAGTCCAAGCATTAACATAAGGAGTCCGGTAATTGCGCCAAGAAGGCTTCCTGTGCTGACACCGTGACCTTGTATCAGTAAGGGGAATCCCCAAAAACCCGCGACCAGGAAACTTATCAGCGAAAGTGGTAAAAAAATCTTCATTGGACTGAACAGGATAACGATATTAATGATCTCCATCAGAGTGTGAAAAGCAACTTCGATTCCTATCTTACTTTTCCCATGCTTACGCTCGTTGACCGTAATCGGAGTTTCAAGAACGAGGTGGCGGTTATTGATGAATATCAGGGCAATAATGTCGCTGAATGCCATTGTATCAGGAGCCAGATGAATATAATGTTGTGCAAGATCAGTGCGGTAAATCTTCATCCCTGAATTCAGGTCATGAATGGGAACGGTCATCAATATTTTTGCAAGATTTCGGATAATGAATTTTCCAACTCCCCTGTAATACGAACCGGTCTTGCCGTTTTTTCTGGATCCAACTACCATATCTGCATCACGGGCAGTAATTAATGCATACAGCTTATCAATATCTTCCAACTGGTGTTGCCCGTCAGCATCAATTGTGATTGCAAATTCGGTACAACAGGCCAGAATTCCGGATTTGATGGCTGCACCATAACCACGGTTCAATTTATGATGGACCACCGCAATTTTGTCTGATGGTGGTATTTGCAGGAAAAGTTCTTTCGTACCGTCTCCTGATCCATCATTCACAAGAATAAGATTCCACTGTTTTTGGTCGCAATAATCGATAAGCATCGGAAGTAACTGCGTCAGGCTTTTAACTTCGTCAAAGGCAGGAACAATAACCGAAAGCTTATTCAACCCTTCCATAAGTATCCTATATCAAAACGATGTAAAATCGTGCAAGAATGGTATATAATGAATATAACAAAACAAACACGCCAAACCCTGTTATTATCCAAGGAAGCGATTTGGCATACAACTCCATGTTTACATTTCCTTTTACGTCGGTTTTCTTTTTTTGGTTGCGTTTTTCCTTTTCGGTTTGCTTTTTTGATAATAATGGTTTCCCGAATGCAATCTCTGTTAAGGAGTGATTGTAAAAAATGATGAACAGCAAGGGACCGAATGCTATAAAGTACCTCCCCTGCACTGCGGTTATCGGATTACATCCAACCGGGTTACAATAAAGGTACATGGCTGTTTCAACCAGGATAAAACCAATGACAAACAAAGAAAACAAAATGCCCTTTTTCAGGAGATTTATGTTAATCCCTTTTGTTGGACTGCTTGATGCAATGAGAATTAACAGGATTAAATACGGATAAATTATTCCTGGTGGAAGAGGAGTATCCACCCAACCGAAGAGCCCGATGAAACTGATAAAATACAATCCGACAAATTTCCTGATCGTGTCAATTAATATTCCAATGAACCTGAAGGGATCATCCAAAATAAATTTAATTTGTGCCGGGGGATCAAAGGGACTTACCAGTGCCTGTTCGGGTTTGGCTTGCTGTGCAGCTGGTTGCGCTGAGGGTTTAGCATCAGCTGAGCCCGGTGCAGCGGGCTGTGCAGGAGTCTTTGCCGGATTTTGCGGAGCCTGTGCAGTCTGAACTTTTTCCGAACCCCGTGGGACCGGTGCCGGCTGAGGACCGGATTCGGAAATTACCTGCTTCTTTTCGTTCCATGATCGAAAAAACTGCTGGGATGGTGCCCATGACTGTGATACGACAAAAACAGTTAATACCAATCCGCATCCAATGATTACCATTTTCTTCCAGGAGCCAAGCTTGCTGACAGGAACAATTAAAAATGAAAAAATGGCGATATAATATGGTGGTTTGCAAGATGATAACAAAATACTTAGGACAAAAAGGAGAAGTATGTCACGGGGCTTGATTGTTTTCGCCTCATTAAAGGCCAGATTAAAATTAGTTGCAATTATTAAAAAAGAAAGGCTGATGGTAAGTGCATCATAGGACAATGAGGACATCTGATATAATGTCATTGGTAAAATACTCAGGGCGAAGAAAAGCCATTTAAGAACCGGAGTAGTTCTGATAGCAATAAAAAGCAGGATAACTGATACCAACAAGTTGAATATTCTGCCAAGGTAGAACAATTTGAGAGGGGACATATTGAACAATTCCCCTATAATCATCCCAACAGACTGTGGCAGGTAAGGTAATACATAGTTTGGGCAATCCACCCTGGATTTCAGCCCCGGGTTTAGTTTGATCTCTCCAAGGCCAAATATTTCTTTTTTACTAGTCTTCTCATGTGCCATGAACTTCATCCGGTCGCAGATTGAGGCCAACTGTACCAAAGATTGAGGTATACTGTCGCGGTATTTGAACACATCGAATTTGGAGATCTGGTATGACCTGTAAAAATGCTGGGGCTCATCCGGCACCTGGAAAGGCGGGGTTATGAAAACCATTGCAACTCCAAAAACCGTTGAAACTCCCAGAAAAATATATTCCGGAGTAAGAGTTAAACTCAAAATAAAATGTTTGATTTTTTTAGCAAAAATGATCAGTAAAGCCAGGGCGAAAGCGAAAAAATATAACATCATCTGCAAGGGAGTGAAAAACCTGCTGCCCGACTCATAAGTCCTGATACCCATGCTTCCTTCAAAGGTGATCACCCCTTGTTGTTTCTCCAGGGTTGAGATGATATCATTGTTTAATACCGGAATAACATATAATTTTCCCAGTCCGCTGCTGGCTTTACGCGGAAGGGCCAGGTAATTATTCATAGTCCCATCTATGGAATTAACACAGGCAAATATTTTCCCACCCTTGCCGATGTCAATACTTTTATTAAAGTCTACAGGGTAATAGCAGGCCCCGTCAATTTCTTCGGAATGAATCATTTTTGTAAAGAGGATCCTGTGACTGGCATCAAGCAACAAAAAAACATTCTGACTTGAGCCGGTACCTGGCATTTTGGCAAGAAAAACATCCACCCCATTGATATATCTTTTTTTTAAAGTCACTTCCTGAACAAAAAGATAATCCTTTACCATAGGACCGAAAGCTGCACCATGGCTTATCTCAACCTCCTGGGATGGGAGCAACTGCCTGAAAGAGTGAATATTCCCGATAACCAATGCGGATACAATGAAAAAGCAAAGGCCAAGTAGTGAAAATTTGAATTTTTTCATAACATAACAAAATCAAAGGATGCTATGGAAATGATAAGGATAATGAGAAAGAAATCATCTCCTTTTTCGGCAAATTTAACAAATTTCTTTGAATATTGTTACGTAATCATTAGGGTTGTGTCCCAGCGTCTGCAATTTTGTCAGTCTGAAGGCGGTTGCCTTTCAAAGAGTGAAAAACCCATCAGTGTTTGATTATGATTTTTTGGGAAAGGGTATAATTATTATTAGTCAGGATAATATAATACAACCCATCGGGGAGGAAATAAAGATCAATCCAGTACTCATGTCGTGAATTTACAACAAGGTCTTTAGCGGCATTCACCTGGCTGCCTAAATTGTTATACACCATTATTTTAAACCTTTCTTCCTTGTCAGAAGAAACAAACAGTTTGAACGCTCCGGAACTGGGATTGGGGAAAATCCCCCAAGCATAATCTCTCGATTCTTTGAGCCCGGTCATGATAACATAAATTGAATTGGAAGAATCTGAAGAACAACCATTTAGATTTACTTTACAGGAATAGTGACCAGTAACCGATGGAACGAAAGTGACCGAAGTAGCCCCGGGAATCACGTTTTGATTCAGGTACCATTGATTGCCTGAAGCTGAACTGGAATGCAGGGTGTCGTTTGGAAATGTAATCGTTGGCGCAGGCGGAATGGGGTTTACAACAATATTCAAACCCGGAGATACTGCTCCGTTGCCGCAAGTATTTATCCCATAAACAGCTACAGGACCCGAGGAAGCCCCGGGGGGGAAATCGACAACAATAGAGTTGGTTCCGCTGCCCGAAGAGATGACTGCACCAGGAGGAACCGTCCAAATATAAGATACAGCATTTGGTATAGAATTGGTAAAATATATTAGTCCGCTGTCACCTGAACAAACGTTTTCAGGACCTGTAATTGGCCCTGCGGCATCAGGAAGGGGATCGACCGTAACCTGAAAAGCAGGAGAACTGGAGCCGTTTCCACATGGATTGTTACCATAAACGAGGATGTTGCCGGAGATTGCGGATGCTGAAAAACTCACCAGTATTGAGTTTGTTCCTGCGCCTGAAACGATCATTGCACCTGGAGGTAGCAACCATATATAGGTAACAGCGTTTGGAATCGAATTTACCATATAAGCAACATCAGAAACTCCTGCACAAACAGATGATGTTCCGGTTACACTGCCTGCAGCCCCTGGCAGCTGATTCACGGTCACAAAAATTGAAGACGAAGGGCCTTGTCCGCAGTTGTTTATCCCTGAGGCGGTGATGTTTCCTGAAACGGCCGAGGCCGAGTAGTTAACCGTTATTGTATTGGTAGTTCCACCCGAAATGATCGCTGCACCTGCCGGAACTGTCCAGGCATAGCTTGTTGCACCAGGGATAGCTGGTATACTGTAAATTACACCCGTCTGACTTGTACATACTACAGTTGAACCCGAGATCGGACCAGGCTGGGGGAGGGTTAAATTGGTTATTGCAGCATTGAAATAGTATGAAGAAGAGGGAATATCATTCATAGGAAGACCATTCGCATCAGCATATTCACACTGGGACCCTCCGCCATCGGTATTATTGAATGTGAATACCGGAGAGCCTGAGATAAGGGTAAAATTAAAGTCAAACATTTTGGATCCGCTTGCAAGCGTCAGGGGGATCACGCTGGACCAGGCAACTAAAACTTTATTTAAATTAGGAGACACAGGTACCATATTGATACTTACCCCGGCCAGGGATGAATTTATATTGGCAAAGCCTGTATAAGTCATCAATGTGGGATCATAATCAAGCCGCAATGTCATCGCAGTGATCTGTGTAAAACCAGTAACCGTTATTGGAACAGAAAAGGGCAAACCGGGGCAAACACCGGAAGAACCTGCAGTGGTTACCGGGGCATTAATAGCAGATAATAACGCCGGAATGAAAAGGAAAATGAATAATATGGTCCGTTTCATAGATTAGTTAACGCGTGATACTTTTGAATCGTATGCTTTTATTGGCCAATATAGTGAAAATTTTTGCACAATACCCCATCCTTGCAGGCAGGGGTTATAATTAAGGATTAAAATTTAATTATATCTTTACCTTTCCTAAGTCTGAATCAGGTATGCGAATTAAACTATTCTTTTTAATAGTATTTTCATTGGCCGGGAGTATTCTGATAGCCCAGGAGGTGAAACCTTATCATAAGAATGTCATAAAGTTCAATCCGACTCCTATGATCTGGAGCACCTATAATATTACCCTCAGTTACGAACGATATCTATGGAAGAATCAAACCGCTTGTATTACTTTAGGGTATCTTGCATTGCCCAAGTTATTTCCCGACAATATAGGTAACATATTAGCTTTATCAGGCAGGCAAAAGTATGGTGTGAATGTATGCCTTGAATATCGGTTTTATCTGAGTAAAAGAAATGCCAGACCAACACCTGATGGGGTTTATATTGCACCTTATGCAAGTTATTACGGGTACCATTTTAAGAACGACTTTAATATTATAAATTCAAGTGCCGACAGCGCCGGAATGATTAAAGGCACTTATTATATATTCAATTTGGGTGTGGAACTTGGTTACCAGTTTGTATTTTGGAAAAGGCTGACTCTTGATTTTGTCCTGATAGGCCCTGCAGTTAGCTACTATGGTGGTTCTACTATAATATCAGGTAACATCAATCGTGCTGAAATGCAGGAAGTTTATCAGGAGATTTACGAGAAACTGCAATCCCAGTTCCCGCCCATGAACAACCTGTTTGTTAGTCATGACTTTCAAAACAGCGGGCAGCTTTCTCTGTTCTCTGTTGGATTCCGATACCTGGTACAGGTCGGGTTTCACTTTTAATGATTTCAAGGTTCTCATGTCAAACAGATAAATTTTCAGTAATGAAGAAATTCAGCATTGAACTATTTTGTGTCCTGTTGGCCATTATCATCCATTCCCTTAATTCCACTGCACAAGACACTTTTTCGATCGTTGCGATTGATTCGGTAACCGGACAGATAGGCAGTGCGGGAGCATCCTGCGTGGGGTCATCAGCCTCTTACCCACATGGCGCCCAGATTCTGAGTGATGTCATTCCCGGGGTGGGTGTAATACACACCCAGGCCTCCTGGGCGGCCCTTAACCAGCAACATGCCCATAACTGGATGATGCAGGGATTATCACCTCAGCAAATTATCGATTCCCTGGTTGCACATGATGCAGTAAACAACCCCTCAATCAGGCAGTATGGAATAGCCGATTATAATGGAGGCCACCCCCGTAGCGCATCCTATACCGGCATTAACTGCATGGATTATAAAAACGATACCAATCATATATATTATTCCATTCAGGGCAACATCCTGATGGGCCAGCAAATTCTGGATTCCATGCTAAGCCGCTTTCAGAATACACCCGGACCACTTTCCGATAAACTTATGTCCGCGCTCCAGGGGGCAAAGATCGTCGGTGCCGATACCCGTTGCGCCCCAAAAAACGCATCATCACAGTCCTCCTTTATCAGGGTGGCAAATATGAACGATCCTCCTGATTCTCTATACTGTGACCTCTGGATGGCTTATCCTGCCAATTATTCCGGTGTTTTCCCGGTTGACCCTATTGATTCCCTCCAGACTTTATACGATAAATGGAAAATGACCCTTTCAAACCGGGGGAACGAAAATCCGCCTTCCAATACAATTCAAGTTTACCGGTCTGCGGATGGCCTTGTGGTATTTGATCTCAAGCGTTGCAGGGAATATGCGAATGCCGGACTGCAGGTGTTCGATATACTGGGCAGAAGCCTTCTTACAGTTCCTGTAACTTCAAGGATAATGAAAACATCAATTCCCGCAGGATTTTCCGGACAGATCCTTCTTTACAGGCTTGTCAGAACTGACCATTCCGTTATTACTTCCGGTAAATTCCTTGACTGACAAAGGCTTTAATAAGCAGGGTTTAAAAATAAATATCCGCGTAACGAATTAATCATTACCTTTGCAAAACTTATTCCTCCCATTATCCATCTGAACGACCACGGATAATCCCAAAGAATTTTAGTTTTTTTAGGAACTGTCGTTTTGTGTAAATGGCAGTTTTGAATATCTTCTCTTCCGTCACAACAGGCTGCTGTGGCGGGTTAGGTTTTTTTATGCAGCCTTACCAAATACAATTATAATGTTATTCGAAAATTTAAATCTGATCAAACCCATCCTTGATGCTGTAAAAGCAGAAGGATACACTGAACCAACACCCATACAGGAAAAAGCTATCCCGGTCCTGCTTACAGGAAGGGATCTTCTTGGATGTGCCCAGACAGGCACTGGAAAAACCGCAGCGTTTGCCATTCCTATTTTGCAATTGTTATATAATAAGAAGAATCCAGGTGCTGTAAAACGCCTGGTAAAGGCCCTGATTCTCACACCCACAAGGGAACTGGCCATACAGATCAACGAAAGTTTTTCAGCCTATGGCAAACATACCGGACTGAGGCATACTGTAATCTATGGTGGTGTTTCGCAGGGCGCGCAAACCACTACCCTGAAAAGCGGCATCGACATTCTCATTGCCACTCCCGGAAGATTGCTTGACCTGATGAACCAGGGATTTATCTCGCTTCAGAGCATTGAATTCTTTGTGCTTGACGAAGCCGACAGGATGCTCGATATGGGTTTTATCCATGATGTCAGGAAAGTCATTGCCAAACTTCCTTCAAAAAGGCAAACCCTGTTCTTCTCTGCAACCATGCCCCCTGAAATACAGAAGCTTTCCGCTTCAATTCTTGTCAATCCTGTGAAGGTTGAGATCAAACCGGTTGTTGCAACGGCAGAACTGATCAAACAATCGTTGTTTTATGTGAACAAAGGCGATAAAAAGTCACTTCTCATACATATTTTACAAGACCAGTCCATCGACTCAGCCCTGGTATTTACAAGGACCAAACATGGGGCTGATAAGGTAAGCAGGGACCTCGTAAAGGCCGGAATAAAAGCTGCTGCTATTCACGGGAACAAATCCCAGGCTGCAAGGCAAAGTGCGCTGAAGAATTTCAAGAACCGCTCAACCAGGGTACTGGTAGCAACCGATATTGCAGCCAGGGGAATCGACATAGAACAGCTTTCGCATGTCATCAATTATGAGATCCCCAATATCCCGGAAACTTATATCCACCGAATTGGCCGCACGGGCAGGGCCGGATTAAAAGGTATGGCTTATTCATTTTGTGATACTGAAGAAAGAGTATTCCTGAAAGACATCCATAAATTGCTTCCGAAACCCATCACGGTGATCGACAACCATCCTTTTGTTACAGGAAGGCCTGTCGCATCAAGCCATTCAGCGTCTTTTAAGCGGAATTAAAAAATCAGGCTACCTCAAAAGCGCAGAAGTAATAATTGTTCGCAGCTCCGATTAGCTGCATTTTGAGGTAATAGCTTGAGGTGAAATTGATAAAGGCAAGGAATTCGTGCATAGGCACGTTGAACTGGTCGAAGAAGATTATATCGCCTTTCCCGATGTATGGCGCAAGTGTTGTCAATACGTATAGGGTTGATGTGTAAAGGTCGGCATCCATCATGATCACCTTGCGGCAGGACCTGTCAAGGTTTTTAACATAATCCGGCAGGCTGTCCTGGAACAAACCCCTTACGAATTCCGCCCTTTTATCGCTTACCTGCGGAAGCTTTGAGTTGGTCGACATTGCTCCTTTCTGAAACCCGCCCCAGTCTTCAGGCAGTCCTTCGAATGTATCGAATCCCGTGAAGAGTGATCCCGAATCAGTATTACGATTGACCCACCATTCAAATGAATGTCCGCCCGATACACCGAATTCCATGTAATGGATCTTTCCAGAAAGCTGCTTTTTATTCAGCACGTATTCGTAGAGTTTATACCGCTTGTTATAGTCCCATTTGGGAGAATAAAAGTCATTGAACTCAATATTTTTATTTACAGATATCCATTTGGAGACTTTCGAAAGGTAGGCCAGGTTGAGCATTGCTCCGCTGAAAGGGCCGAAGATCCTGTGTAATCCGAAGCGGATGAAATTCCATTTTGTTTTTCTGATCAGGTTCAGTTTTAGGCCCATTCTCCCCTGTTTTTGCGGATTCAGCGGTAAAAGTACAGAAATATTTTCACTTGGACGGATGCAGGATGCGGGATGCGGGATGCAGGATGCGGGATGCGGGATGCAGGATGCAGGATGCGGGATGCAGGATGCAGGATGCGGGATGCAGGATGCGGGATGCGGGATGCAGGATGACAGATGGTGGAAGGCAGACGTCGAATAAAAATTTTACTACATATTTGTATGTACAAACAAATTTGTATTATCTTTGCGGCACCATGATAAAGCCAAGCTCTCCATATTGCCAGTGTTTATATTATGCATCAAATGCCCTGGCCAGGATCACAACCAGGATGGCCGAGGAAGAATTCGCTTCGGTCGGACTTTCCCCTTCATATGCTTTCCTGATCATGACAGTTGCTAAAAAACCCGGCATTCAGCCCGGTGAGATCAGCAAAGAACTTGAACTCACACCTTCGACCATCACCCGCCTGATCGAGAAAATGGAAAAAAAAGGACTTCTAAGGAGGAAATTTGAAGGTAAAACAACCGGGGTGTTCATCACTGCAAAAGGCGAAGCACTGACGATAGATATAAAAAAATGCTGGCTGAACCTTTACCTGAGATTCAAGGAGACACTTGGAGAGGAGCAGGCAGAAAAGCTTACAGGCGTGATCTACACTGCCGTAAAAGAACTTAATAAATAATCAAATCAATAAATTGAAATTTAAAACATGAAAAAAATAGGAATTTTAGGATCCGGGATTGTCGGACAAACCCTCGCCAGTGGCTTACTGAAAAACGGGTATGAAGTGATGATAGGTACCAGCGACGTAAGTAAGCTGGCTGAATGGAAATCAAAGTCCGGCCCCAATGCATCTGCCGGGAGTTTCGCCGATGCAGCCGCTTTCGGCGAACTTATTGTCCTGGCAGTAAAAGGGAACCATGCCATTGATGCTGTGAACAGAGCCGGAAAAGAAAAACTCAGCGGCAAGACCGTAATAGACACATCCAATCCGATTGCCGATGTTCCCCCGGTTAATGGAGTACTTACCTTTTTCACCGACCTCAGCGAGTCGCTTCTTGAGAAAATCCAAAAAACGTTCCCCGAAGTGAATTTCGTTAAAGCGTTCAACAGCGTAGGAAGCGGCGTTATGATCAATCCCACATTTCCCGGCGGAAAACCCAGTATGTTCATTTGCGGCAATTCGGAAAAAGCAAAAGCTGAGGTGAAAACCATTGTAGACCTCCTTGGCTGGGAAACCGAAGATATGGGAATGGCCGAAGCAGCCAGGGCCATCGAGCCTCTGTGCATGCTATGGTTAATCCCTGGCTTTACAAAAAACCAATGGTACCACGCATTCAAACTTCTGAAAGCGTAATCTATTTATATTTTTGTCAATTCGTAAATCATACATCGTAAATCGTAAATAACATGAAAACATATGTCGTAATAGGCGCTACCGGCCATACAGGTAAACCAATCACCCTCGGGCTCCTTGAGCATGGGCACACCGTTCGCATTATTGCAAGAAATGCCGCAAAGACAAAGGAGCTTACCGACAAAGGTGCGATTTTGTTCCAGGGCAGCATAAGCGATGCTTCTTTTCTTAAAAAAGCTTTCGAAGGCGCTGATGCTCTGTACACACTTGTCGCAATCGATCCGCAGGCAACAGATTTTTATGCAAGCCAGGTAGTCCAGGTTTCGGCTGTGGCCGAAGCATTGAAAACCTCCAGCATAAAACATGTTGTTTCACTCAGCAGCATAGGAGCCCATTTACCTTCCGGCGCAGGAGTGGTGCAGGGACTTCAGAAAATGGAAGAAATCTTTAACGCAATCTCAGGGATCAGCATATTGTACCTGCGGGCAGGATATTTTCTTGAAAACGGACTTGCAATGGCAGGTATGGTCAGAATGATGAATCTCCTTGGCACTCCTGTTCGCGGAGACCTTAAAATCCCAATGGTTGCAACTAAGGACATCGCAGCAGTCGCACTGAAACATCTGCTGGCCCTGGATTTTACAGGGAAAACACATGAGTACATCCTGGGAGCCCGTGATTATACCTATAATGAAATCGTTTCCATTTATGGAAATGCAATAGGCAAGCCCGATCTGCGCTATATTCAGTTCCCTTATGATGATGCAAAAAAGGCATTCGTTATGATGGGAATGGGTGAAAGCTTTAGCGACCGTATGATAGAATTCGTGAAAGCAATGAATGAAGGAAATGCTTTAAGTGTTCATGAACGTACTGCCGCTAATACAACTCCCACAACCGCGGAAGAGTTTGCCCTGTTATTCAGGGATGCTTACGAGAACGCATGATAGATGCGGGATGCGGGATGCAAGATGCAAGATGCAAGATGCAAGATGTGAATCCTGCATCCTGTATCCTGTATCCATTTTAACGCTCTTCCCAGCTGAGTTTCGAGCGAAAGATAATCTGGTTATCGTCCCGCCTCACTCCTTTTAACAGCGTAATTCCCGGGCCCTGGGTAACAGGTTTCCCGGGATTTTCTTTGATCAGTCCCTGTCCGAAAATATCGACTTCCTCCCCCAGCCTGGTTTCATGCAGGAATTCTATGGTGAACCTGCTGATATAGTATTTGGTATGGATTTCAGGGCTTATAGCATTCAGTATCCATTCAACATAGCGTGTATTGTTCACATGATGATACATGTCGATCTCGGCAAATCTTGCCTTTTCGGTGGAAAGGAATTCAACGGGCCCGCTGATAAGAATTTTTTCAGGACTCTCCGCCATCACAGCTTCATGTCGTGTAAGCCTCATGGTCTCCCTGTCGACTACAGCCTGTTGCGGACGCCTTGTCTGAGGATCCAGGATGAACCACTGGGATGTCGCAGATCCGAAACGGTTTCCTGCTGCATCAAGGAGTTCGAAATCACGCATTGCAAATAAGCCTTCTGTTCCACGATGCCAGGTTTTTACCGAAACCTCATCCGTCCACAAAGGATACTTATCGAGCTTGATAAGCAGACGTACTATCGCCCAGATGTATTCGAATTCATCACCTTTTCTCAAGCCGAAATCCAGGTGATCGGCATGATGCCAGGCCGTTTCCTGGAGGTAATTGCATATTGCCGAAAGGCTTGCCGATTTTGTGATATCGGTATCATACCAGCTGACCTGGTAACGGTCGGTCCAGATACTCTTCTTCTCTTCCATACCGGCAAAATTAATGTTTACTTTTGTGGTACCCTAAATTTTAAACATATGGAACTTACCCGCGAAACTGCACTGGTGCTGCTTCAGAAATATGTAAAGAATGAGAAAATGATAGCCCATTGCCTGGCTTCTGAAGCGGTTATGCGCGGCCTTGCCAGGAGGTTGGGCAGGGATGAGGAAAAATGGGCGATGGCCGGACTTCTGCACGATCTGGATGTTGAAACCACCAATGCTGAAGCAGCCATCCACGGCACCCAAACCGAAGTCCTGTTGAAAGAGTACACTGTTGATGAAGATATCCTCGATGCCATCCGCATGCATAACGAATATTCATCAGGAAAAGAAAGAAGCACAGAATTCCAGTACGCTCTCGCTGCAGGAGAAACCATCACCGGGCTTATTTTCGCGACTACCTATGTATATCCCGACCGGAAACTGGCCAGCGTCAAACCAAAATCTGTCGTCAAACGGATGAAGGAAAGGATGTTCGCTGCCTCGGTAAAACGCGAGAATATCCTGGAATGTGAAAAGATCGGAATCCCAATCGAAGAATTCGCCGCCCTTGCAATAGATGCAATGCTACCTTCGGCAGAAACCATGGGATTATAAAACTGTTAAATCAATTACCTGCCAGCTCAGGGTTTCCTGTTGAGCATAGTCCTCACAACGCTGCAATTCAAACCTGAACATATCTCGCGGATAACAGCAGTTTGTTCCGACTTCGGACTAATAAGCCCGTCTTTCAGCATGAGGGTGATGTAGTCATGGTCGGTCCCCCCAAAATAAGTACCCAGGACGCATCCCGTTGCACTTAATCCGCAAAGTATAACCGTATTCGCACCCAAAGCTTTCAACAGGCTGTCGAGACAGGTTTTCGTAAAGGCATTCGGATAATGCTTAATGACTTTAGGATCGCTTTCACTGATCAGGACGGTTTTCGGAAATTCAAATCCTTCAGAACCGGGATGTGGACCACGTTCCACATCATGATGATAAACCCTGATCACCGGCAGTTTTTTCTCATGAAAAATTGCGATAGCTGAATTGATTGTATCCATCGCTGTTTTCCTGTCGGCTTCAGACATGTATGGCAGAAACTCATTCTGTATATCAATAACCACAAGAGCCGGGAAAACATGTTTTCTGGCCTCCTCCATGCTCATCGTCTTTTCCTGGGCCTTGAGGCTTGACGAAAACATGCAAAAACAAAGCAGGATGATAGTAAGCAAATTTTTCATATACCCGGTTTAAGAATTGTTTATGAAAATAAAATTAAGGATAAATGTCTTTCCGACAAACATTAATCCGCCAGCTGACAGCTATTATCGGTAAACGGTCCAATATTTCCGCTCTGAAGCTCCCGGGCCCGGCAATAATCCCCAATCCCAAACCCCCAATCCCTATAGGTACTTCGAGAATTTGTCGTCGATATGTTCATTGAACCATCGGTCGATGACAGGTTTTCTGAACCTCCATTCCTTCCCAAGCTTGGCTGCAGGGATCTTGCCGTCCTGGGCCCAGGTATATATTGTTTGTGGCTTGACCTTTAGGTATTTAGCCACTTCCTCCAGTGTCATGATCTCTTCCATGAGCTACTTCCCGCTTTGTTTTAACAGTTTCAAGGTCTCTGCCGGGGTTTTGTTGACAGAATCGTTCGGATATGCGGGTTGGGGTGGTTTTTCAACCTGGGCTTTTGGTGAAACAAGTTGTTCGACTGAGTAAACGATGGCGGTATAAAAATTCCCTTCATATTTTCTGAACCATTTGAATTCCTCATTCTTTTCACACAAAAAAGGCCTGAGGTTCCAGGCGAGCTGTATGCCAACAAAAGCCAGGATGATCACCCATATCCTGAAGACTGTGACACCTATCTGAGGATAAATATTTTTTTGGTCGCAGGCGTACCTGAGTGCATCAACCATCAGTTTCATTCCGAAAATCCCGGCAAAGATGAATATGGCAACATGCAGTAGCTGAAGAAAATGATAATTCCCTCCGGTCACCTGGAAAACAATTACAATGGGCGCGAACGACAGCGCTATGGTAGCTGTAAGAACCACCCCGCTGAGCACTATCATCGTCATCTGCCTGAAGCTCATCCTTGAGCCGAGAACCTGCTGTATGATAAAAAAAGAGGGAAAGCAAAGGATGATGGTCGAAAGAAACAGGATGATCACTTTCACGCCTGCAACCATAGATTGGGTGAAGCTGTGATAGCTCCCCATGACTACACCGTAGAGGAAAGCAAAGAGACAGATGATCAGGATCTGAAGAAGGATGAGGCGGTTCGATTTTGTCTTTTGGATCTCTCCGAAAAATGATTCCTTGTTCTGGAAGATCTGGAAAACTTCCCTGATGTCGGCTGAGGATTTCATGTTCTTAACAGGTTTATGTGCAAACAAAGATAATACATTTATAATCGTTTGTCAATGTTTTTTATTGTTTTCTATTGTTTGCTACTGCGGATGAGAAACGGGCGCACGCCATCCGCCTTCAAATTATTGTAAATTTACCGTCCAAAAAAGACGTGATGTTCAAGCAGAAATATTTTACCCTTTTGTTGCTGTTAACAGGTTTGACGCAGGTTTCCGTGGCAGAGAACCAGGATTCTGTTGTTTTGCGAAAGATCTATACCGAGGCCCTGATGAACCCGGTTGGCTATAAAAACCTCGATTATCTCTGTACAAAGATCGGGGGAAGGATCTGCGGTACGGCGAAGGCTGAGGAAGCGGTTCAATATGTGAAAAAAGTCCTCGAAGGCATGCAGCTCGACAGTGTTTACCTTCAGCCTGTGATGGTATTGCATTGGGAAAGGGGAGATAAAGAGACCGCAACGATAATCTCAAAAAAGAAAGGGAAGAAGGATCTGCATGTTGCATCCCTGGGGACTTCCATTGGTACCGGCGATAAGGGGATCAAGGCCGAAGTTGTCGAGGTACATAACTTCAAGGAATTGCAAACCATCGGGAAGCAGGGCATTGAAGGGAAAATTGTCTTTTTCAACCGGGCCGCCGATGATTCACGCATCAACACTTTCGAAGCCTATGGAGGAGCCGTCGACCAGCGCGCCCGGGGCGCCATGCAGGCGGCCCGATTCGGGGCACTCGCCGTCATTGTTCGCTCGGCAACCCCCTCGCATACCGACTTCCCACATACCGGTGTACAGCATTATGCCGATTCGGTAAAGGCCATCCCGGCTATGAGTGTAAGCACCAACGACGCAGACCTCTTGTCGGCCTGGCTGAAAGATGATCCGTCATTGAAACTGAACATGGTGATGAATTGCGTCAACCTTCCTGAAACCATGAGCTCCAACGTGATCGGCGAGATCAGGGGCAGTGAACATCCTCAAGAAGTTATCGTCTTCGGAGGGCATCTCGATTCCTGGGATATTGGCGAAGGTGCGCATGACGACGGCACGGGGGTTATGCAAAGCATCGATATCCTCCGTATTTATAAGGCCCTTGGAATAAAGCCAAAACATACGATAAGGGCTGTGGCTTTCATGGACGAGGAAGTTGCCCAGAGAGGTGCCGCAGTATATGCTGAAAAGGTGAAAGAGAAAGGCGAAAAACATATCGGCGCCATCGAGGCCGACCGCGGAGGCGGAACTCCCTGGGGCCTTTCAATTGATGCATCCGAAGCCGCCACCGAAAAGATCAAAAGCTGGAAAACGCTTTTCAAACCTTATTATTTGTGGTCATTCGAAAAAGGCGGCAGCGGGGTCGATATCCGCGATCTTAAATCACAGGGAACCCCGCTGATTGGCCTCGTTACCGATCCGCAGCGCTATTTTGATTACCACCACTGCGCCAATGACACATATGACAAGGTCAATCCGCGTGAACTCGAACTCGGCGCCGCTGCTATGGCGGGACTAGTGTACCTTATCGATAGCTATGGACTATAAGATATGAATGTCGAATATTGAATATTGAATGTTGAATGTTGAACTGCAATAAAATTCGACATTCGTTATTCGTTATTCAATATTCGATATTCAACTTTCACTTATTCCTTCGAGATCTCTTCAAGCAAAAACCCTGCCTTGCCTATCTTTTCGGTGATGAAAAGCACATAGTGTATGTCAACATTGATACAGCGCTGCAGTTTATAATCATACTGCCAGTCGCTGATCATCGACTCGTAATTCCCGTCAAACGCCACTCCGCAGATCTCGCCTTTTGCATTCAGAACCGGGCTGCCGCTGTTACCTCCTGTTATATCGCACTGGTTCAGAAAAGCAATAGGAACATCCTTCATCGCAGGATTTTCATATTTTCCAAAATCCCTTTTATTGTATAAGGCCACAAGTTCATCAGGTGCATTGAAAGGCTCAATCCCCGTGTTTTTCTCAACCATTCCTTCCAGGGTCGTGAAAGGTTCATACCACACTGCATCAGCAGGCTTGTAACCTTTGATCTTTCCCCAGGTAAACCTCTTGGTACTGTTTGCATCGGGGTACATGGTGGTACCTTTCCACTCATACAACCCATCCATATATATTTTCCTGATCTCTCCCACGTTATTCCCGAATTTCGTGTTGATTTCCCCTATTTCAATTGCCATGGGATCGATACTTAATGCCATATTGATAAAGGGATCGTTGAGGGCCTGGAGTTCCTTGGTCGTCTTATTATAGAGTGGTTTGATCGAATTGACGTCAAGCAGTTTTGTCGATTTGTAAGCTTCATCAACAAACTGATCCAGCGGTTTCCCTGTTGCAAACACATATTCCAACCCGGTGATCCTTTGTCCCTGGGGAAGGTCTTTGGCCATGTTTAAAGTATGTAACAGCAAAGCCTTGTCGACCGGCTCAAAATAATTGTTAAACGTCCGGGGAAGCCTGTCGAGTATTCCCTGAACCATGTCATCTGAAAATCCGGGATCCCTTTCTCCTTCAGGCTTGTCCCTTTGTTGGGCTACATAAATTATCCTCTGTGCAATGTTCAATGGTGTGCCTGAAAGTCCCTGCAAATTTCCAAATACATTGTCTCTTTGTTTCGTTCCTCCGATGAGCTTGTATTCTTCTTTTTCTTTAATCAGAATATCTGCATATTTTGCCTTTGTTTCAGGTTTGCTGTTTGCCCATTTTACAAATTCCTTTTCGTACTCGACTTTCTTGTCATAGAAATGGGTTTTCCTCATGCCGTCAACCTTTCCCTGGTAGTTTTTCATAACATTGGCAAGGCTTTTTTTAATCCCTGCCACTTTGAGCTGTCCTTCATGGTTGTTCTTTGTATACTGATCGCAGATATCAATGATCTCCTGGTAGTTTTTTATCGTAAAGGGATAATTATAATGTTCATTGTAATACACCGAGGTGGATGAACGGTAACGTGTGGTCTGTCCGGGATAACCGATGATAAAGTTAAAATCCCCGTCCTTCAGAAAATCTTTTGCTACTTTCAGCCAAACTTTCGGGTGATATGGCACATTGTCTGCTGCATATTCCTTCCCTGTCCCGTCAGGTGCACAGTAAACCCTCATGAATGAGAAATCTCCGGTCTGCCTGGGCCACATCCAGTTGTCGACTTCTCCTCCGTAGTTGCCAATGGATGACGGTGGTGCATAAACGATACGGATATCAGCGAATACCTTATGAACATAGAGAATATACTGACGGCCGCTGTAATTCTGGGAAACCGAAGCATCGATATCGGTTTTGCCCTTGGTATAAGGTTCGGTAATGGTGTTTATCTTTTCGTTGATCTTCTTGTTTTTCTCAGTTGGATCACTGATCCCCTTTGCAGCTTCAAGAACTTCTTTTGTAACATCTCTCATCTCAAGCAGAAGGCTGGCCTGGTACCCGGGTGCCTTGATCTCTTCTCCCCGGGTCTTTGCTAAAAATCCGTTGATAAGATAATCGCTGTTCACACTTGAAACCTGCTGTATCGCCTGATAGGCAACATGATGGTTAGTAATAAGTAAACCATCTTTTGAAATAAAGGAAGCGGTTCCGCCTCCAAGCTGCACAATGGCATCCGAAACCGAGGGTTTGTCTTTGCTGTAAACTTCGCTTACAGGGATCTGCAATCCTTTTTTCTGCAAATCAAGCTGGTTGATCTGGTTTAACAGCCACATGCCCTCCTGGGCCTGCAACTGCAGAATGAACATACATAGTAATAAAAATGATAAAATCGATTTTTTCATACGGTCCTCCGTGATTTTTTAATTATTAATAGTGCTGAACTAATTAGTCGCTAAACATTATAATTCGTTACAAAAGTCTCTCAACCTGTACTCTGGCCTGGAATTGTACTCCTTTGCGCTCAAGGGTCAGTATTTTGACCTCTCCCGGCTTTCCCCTGAGAGCATCGACCACTTTTCCCATAGTTTCCCCCCTGGTTGCATAATTTCCTATTTGCAGCAGCATATCGCCTGCTTCAATTCCGCTGACTATAGCCTGCCCGTTTTTCTGTACCACCCCGACAACCTGGTACCCGGTATCGGGATCAAGGCCAATCGTTAGCCCCACCACATCCATGTCATGGGGATCGGATCTTCCGGTTTGTGTCAGATAAACTGCATCGTTTGCATAATCGATTTCAATACGGCAGTCTTTATATGCATTCGGACCAAGAATTCCGTCAACGGGTTTGGCGGTTTTCTTTGAATACCATTCCCCCAGACTTTTATCGCCTGAAAAGAAATCGGGGAGTCCTCCCATTCCTATATCTTTAAGGATAATTTTCCCCAGTCTGAATTCCGGAATCCTCACAAAAATCCACTTGTCTTCATCAGGCCACCAGCCCCAGATGTTGGCACATCCTGCAGAACCTTTACAAACTGGCCATCCCGAATTATTATCAGTGATCTTCTTCAGTTTGCTTTCCGATATAAAACTGAACGAGGCCCCAATATCCAGCCCTACACTTATGCTGTCTCTTCCTGCCATTCCACCGAGTTGCACAATCCCTGTTTTTTTATCAATGCTGGCGGATAGCTTTTCCCCATGAAAACTGATGCTTCCGGGGCTGGCAAGACTAATTTGCATCCCCGGATAATCAATCACAATATCGAACTTCTTTAGCAGTGTCGACGGGATGTTTGCATCGATATGCATGGTCTCAAACATCCATCTTGGCTCGAACATCACCTTAGTCCTGATTCCCGAAAAATCCAGTACCTGCCGGCCTAACTTTATCCCCTCCGGAGGGTTCACTTCAAGTGGCAGGGGATAACCATTTTCTCCCGTTTTCTTACCACTCAGGTCAATCCCAAGATCCTTTGCCAGGCCCTCGCTGATCATGAAATCCGGGTTCCCCGAATCAACCCAGAATAATACCTTTCTCCATTTCCCGTCGCTTTTCCTGATCTCTCCCTGAACCAGCATTCGGTTGTGATCGAGAGTGAATGGAATCTTCATGGATTTCATTGCATTCTCTTGTGCATTGGCACCCTGTAAAACAAACAGGATGCAAAGGAGAAGGACCAGGAGTTGTTTCCTCATTGTTTATTTAACAGGTTTCGCGGTCTTCCTAAGCATATTGATGATCTTCCACTGTCCGTCAATCTTGGCCAACTGGCAATAGCTCAACCCTGAAGGTGTATTCAGTTCGGCAAAGGCAAGCCCGTCCATAAAATCAAACGCTTCAATTGAAACATTCCATTTTTCCTTTTCCTGTGCTCCCACTTTTGCCCTGACTGCTTCGACCATGGCCCCGCACGCATCACGGTTGATCATGGTTTTACCGGTTTGAGGCATGACCATTGGAGTAGCCCTTTTAAATTCGGGATACAGCACTTTTTCCACTCTTGGTACATCCGAAGTGTAAATCCCTTCAATCAGGTCACGCACTGCCTGTTCCACAGCTGGCTTTTCCCCCTCTCCTTTGAAATCGGCAGGCACCTTGCGGTTTGGCGAATCAGGACCGAAAGTCCATAGTACGTTAACAATTTTCCACTGCCCGTCAATCTTCACCATTTCCAGGTAATCGTTGAAACTGGCCGAAGTGAGCCTCGCACAGGCAACATTGTCGTTGATTTTTAGCACTTTCACACTGATCTTCCGATTTGGTTCTTCAGTCAGCCCGGCTTTTGCACGACTCAGTTCGATAAGGTTTGAATATGTTGAGTAGATAAAAAATGTCTTCCCGGTCTGGGGCAGGGTCATCGGGCAAACCTTATTCAGGTCAGGGTGAATCGCTTTTTCCATTCTCACAGCATCCCCCGAATAAAAACCGTCTCCATAGTTCAGAGCTGTAGTGATTATTGCAGCCGAATCGGCTTTCAGGTCAGTAGTATTCTGGGCATAAAATAATATTGGCAGCATGCAAATGGCCCCTATGATCAGAATCGTTTTTTTCATACAATAAAATTTAAGGATTGGTTTATCACTTAAATACAAATGTAACTGAGGGCCCGGGGAAGAGGAAATGAAATTGGTGAAGCGGAACTCCTGATCGATGAAGCAGGCTGATACTTCTGCAAGATATGCTTACCGGACTATTCCCTGCACGATAACGTCTGTTTTTGCCCTTTCACCGAAAACATTAGGGAGACAACGGGATGAGAAATAAATTTGAAGAAATTCCGGAATTTATGAACTACAAAAAGTACTTGTGCATTGCTCTGCTCTCGCTGACTATCCTCTCAACAGAACTCTTCTGGACAAGGCTGTTCTCAGCCGAATTTTACTACACCTTTGCTTTCCTGGTGCTTTCACTGGCTGTACTTGGGTTAGGCCTGGGTGCATTGTTCTTTAAACTGCTGCCGCGTATGAACCGGCCTGGCTTGCTGCCTTTATGGCTTAGTCTTACCGGACTTATGATCCTCGCTGCTGTTCCCCTGGTTTTCAAACTTGACCTGGATTTTGCGAAGCTGGTTTCCAGCCGCATGATGCTGCTTAAACTGATCATTGCCATCATTCTTCTCGGATCAGGTTATTTCTTCGGAGGGATCTCTCTTGCTCAGCTGCTAAAAAACAATTCTTCCCATATATCCCGTCTTTATATGTGGGACTTTATCGGGGCCTCACTGGGTGTGATCTGCTTCATCCTAATCATGAATGCCTTCGGTGCAGAAGCTACCCTGCTGTTTTGTGCTTTCCCGGTTTTGCTCGCTTCTTTCGTTCTCTCAACTACATGGATGAGGATACTTCCTTCACTGATTTTTGTTGGCGGATTGGCTTTTACCCTTGCCTCCGGTGGCATACCGGAACAAAAGCGCGAAGAGCCCCACCCCGTCGTTTACACGCACTGGGATGCCACCTCAAAGATTAAAATATACCAACGTGACAGCATGACAAGGGCAATCAACATCGACAATATCGCAAACACCCCGGTATACCGCTTTGATGGCAACTGGAACAAACCCGATTCGCTGAAATTCCAGTTCGGCATCGATGTCGGATACCTTATCCGCAAGTTTCCGGAATGCCGTTTCCTTTCACTCGGGGCCGGTGGCGGCACAGATGTGCTTCAGGCCTTGCAGTACAATGCAAAGGAAGTTCATGCGGTGGAAGTTATCCCTCACATAAACTACCTGATGAAAGATGGAGAACTGAAAGATTTTTCCGGAAATATTTATAACGATCCCAGGGTTAAGGTAGTCACCGAAGATGCAAGGGCTTATATCAGGAAGTTTGAAAACCGCTTCGATATTATTTATTCTCTGAGTTCCAATTCCTGGGCTGCGTTTGCATCAGGATCCTTTGCCCTGGCCGAAAATTACATCTTTACAACGGAAGCATTCATGGATTACTGGAAAGCCTTATCCGCAAACGGGTTTTTATCAATAGAGCACCAGTTCTACGCTCCCAGGCTTGTGTCGGAAGTGATGGATGCCTTAACCCTGCTGAAAGTCCCTGACCCGAAATCTCATTTCGCAGTATACAACCTACCGGGAATGCGCAGGAAAATCCTGCTTGTTTCAAAACAGCCGCTCGACAGGGAAACCATTGAAAATGCCTATGGTAAGCTGACACGTGAAAATTATAAAGAGATCCATTTGTTATACCCTCCATCGGAGAATAATAAAAACAACATTTACAACCGCATTGTTCTGTTTGGATGGAGACCAATGGCAATAAATGCCAAAGTCGATATTTCCCCATGTACCGATGACCGTCCGTTCATTGCCCAGCAGGGACTGCTCCGAAATATCAAATTATCGGGCCTCGACCAGATCCCGTTATATGAATTCACAGGATTTCCCCTGAGCCGGGTGATCATGATCATCATTCTCATTGTTTGTGTTGTCCTGATTATCCCGCTTAACCTCCTGCCGTACCTTTTTAAAGGAGAGAAATTAAAACTTCTTCCCTGGCTGTATTTCTTTTTTATCGGAATGGGCTATATGATCCTTGAAGTGATACTGATCCAGCAATATACTTTGTTCATTGGGTCTTCAATCTACAGTATAGCTTTGGTCCTGATGATAATGCTTGTTTCAAGCGGCCTTGGCAGCCTGCATTCTGAAAAGTTTTCTCCGAATGTGGTCTTTATATCGATTGCTGTATGGCTGCTGGCAGATATTTTTCTTTTCCGGCAACTATTTTGTTTATTCGGTGATTGGGACCTGTTCCCAAGGATGTTCCTGAGCGCAATTCTGATTGCTCCCCTTGGATACTTCATGGGCATGCCTTTTCCGAAAGCTGCTGCCAGGATCAGCTCACAGGTTGACTGGGCCTTTGCTGTCACCGGAAGCGCTTCAGTCATAGGATCTGTGGGGATCATCCTCATCGCCTCTTCCTATGGTTATAGCTTTGCCCTTCTTACCGGCCTGCTCACGTATCTTATCGCTTACGCTATCTTTCAGTTCAAACTTGCAAAACAGTAAACCATTAAATATTTATTCAAACACTTATTAAACATGAAAAAAATCGGATTCTTACATTCATTGACCGGGCTGTCTATCCTGGCATCGATGTTCATTTTTGCATTTACTCAGGCTTCTCAAGGCCAGACAGTCACATATGGCTTCAAACTGATTGAAAAGAGATTCGTCAAAGAAGTAAATGCCGATTGTTACTATTATGAACATATTAAAAGCGGGGCAAAGCTGTTTAAAATAGCAGCAAACGATCCGAATAAAACGTTCGCAATCTCTTTCAAGACGATTCCTGATTCCGACAATGGCGCTCCTCATATCCTGGAACATTCCGTCTTGAACGGATCGACAAAATTCCCGGTTAAGAGTCCGTTCGACGTCCTTGCAAAAGGATCCCTGAAAACCTTCCTGAATGCATTTACCAGTAAGGATTTTACAGCTTACCCGGTCGCAAGCATGAACAATAAGGATTATTTCAACCTGATGAATGTTTATCTCGATGCTGTCTTCCATCCCCTGCTCTATTCTGATCCCCGGATATTAAAACAGGAGGGATGGCACTATGACCTGGCAGGAAAAGATGACGCGATCACATACAAGGGCGTGGTTTACGGCGAGATGAGAGGAGTATTTTCAAATCCTGAAGAAGAACTGAGTTACCAGATCTATAAAAATTTGTTCCCCGACAACGGGTATGGTTTTGAATCAGGCGGCCTTCCGGCAGCAATTCCAACACTTACCCAGGAAGCATTTGTCGCCTTCCACAAAAAGTATTACCACCCTGAAAACAGTTATATCCTTCTTTACGGAAATGCCGACCTCGATAAGGAACTCGAGTTCATAGACAGGGAATACCTTTCAGCATTTACCCGCTCAGGTTTCAAACCGGCATTGCCTGACCAGAAACCTTTTAAAGCGATGAAGGATATCACGGGTTATTACCCGGTGATGGAAGGTGCAGATACAGCAAACCAGACATTCCTTTCACTGAGTCTTGTTGCAGGATATAATACCGATGAATCGCTGACATGGGCACTGGGAATGATTACCGACCTGCTGGTTAACCAGGAAACAGCCCCGGTAAGGCTTGCTTTGCAAAAAGCCGGGATCGGGCAGGATGTCAATGCCTCTGTCAACAATTACCATCAGAATGTTATTCAGATCACCGTTCAGAATGCTAATCCCAATGACAAAGCAAGGTTCTATGAAACAGTGATGAACACCATCCGCGACGTCAGTGTGAAAGGTTTCGACAAAGGCGAGATCCAGGGGGTTATAAACCGTACTGAATTCCGTCTCAGAGAAGGTAATGATGCCCAGAAAGGAATCTCTTATATAAGCTGGATCGAACCGGGATGGTTGTTTGCAGGCAACCCCTTCCAGGGACTGGAATATGAAAAACCGCTTGCAGAGGTAAAAAAAGCGCTGAAAGGCAATTATTTTGAATCCATTCTCAAAAAATATTTTATCGGCAACAACCATTCAGTATTGCTCACACTTATTCCAAAACCAGGACTGGATAAGGAAAAAAATGCAAAAGTTCAGGAAAATCTTGCTGCCTATAAATCAAAACTCAGCCCCGAGGCTGTTGATGGACTGGTAAAAGAAACAAAAGACCTTGTGGCTTTTCAGAAAAGGGAAAACACAACTGAAGCCCTGGCAAAAATTCCAATGCTTACCTTAAAAGATATTGATCCCAAAGCAACCTGGTATGGGGTCGCTCAAAACCAGGTCAATGGAGTGCCTGTGTTGTTCCATGAGGAATTTACAAATGGTGTGGTTTACACCAGCCTGTACTTTGACGTTCGCACCCTCCCAAAGGAGATGATCCCCTGGGCCTCCCTGCTTTCTAACCTTCTCGGCTCAATGAATACAAAAAATTACAGCTACGGAGACTTGAATAAAGCCATGAATATCAATACCGGTAATCTCTATACAACCCTCAGGACCTACTCAGAAAACCTTGACGACAAACAGCTTCTGCCGAAGTTTGTTGTCGTTTCATCTGCCATGAGTGATAAACTTGGCAAGGCTTTTGAACTGACTTCAGAGATCATCAGCAAAACTGATTTCTCTGATACATCCCGCCTAAAAACATTGCTTACAAGGCACCAGTCACAGCTAGAAGCCTCGAAAAAACAGGAAGGGGCGCAGGTGGCTGCAACCCGTTTGCCATCGTACTACAGTAATTCGGGCATGTTTAATGAACTGACTTCAGGCCTCGATTATTACTGGTTTGTGAATGATCTTACCAAAGGGTTCGATAAGAATTATGAAATGACCATTGCCAACCTGAAAAAAGTTTCAGCCCTGCTCTTCTCAAAAGAAAACCTGATTGCAGCAACCACAAGCGGCACAAAGGAACTGGAAACCTTTAAAAAGGAACTTGGAATTTTTACAAACACCTTGCCCCAGGCAAAGAACCCGATACAAACCTGGACTTTCAATTTCGAAAAGAAGAACGAGGGGATTCTTACTGCTTCAAAAGTCCAGTATGTTTATGAAGGTTACAATTTCAAAAATCTGGGTTATGCATGGGACGGTAAAATGAGGGTGCTTAACCTGATCTTATCGAGGGACTGGCTGAGACAGCGAATCCGTGTTGTGGGGGGTGCTTATGGCGCATCTGCAAATATCTCTGCTACCGGATTAATCTCGTTTTCTTCTTACCGTGATCCGAACCTTAAGGAAACATTCGATGTGTATTCCGCCACTGTTGATTTTCTGAATAAATTCGATGCCGATGAAACTGCAATGACAAGATATATTATCGGGACAATCTCCACTCTTGACATTCCCCAGACCAACAGCCAGAAGGGAGAATCGGCAATGAACTATTATTTCTCCAAAAGGAAACCGGAGGAAATCCAAAAGGACAGGGACGCAATTTTAACTACCAAAGCCTCCGACATTAAAGGATTTTCAAAGATGATCAACGACATGCTGCAGCAGAGAGCAGTCTGTGTTTATGGTAATGCCGACAAGATCAACGCGTCTAAAGACCTTTTCAAAGACCTTGTGAAATTTGATTAAGGGTAACTTATCAGAAGATGATTCAATGAATTTTAGTGGCCATAATGAGCCTGCAAACGAAACAATGCTAACGCAATTTGCTGCCAAAGCCTCTGACTTTGTTTCGTTTGCAGGCCAGGCGTTATGTTTCATTAAATAAAAACAACACATAATGAATGGCAAAACAACAGAAATTGATGACATATTAAAAAATGTCAGGCAAAAAATTGTTGTTTGCGGACATAGCCACGTTTCAAGAATAGTCGAGACAGGTAATAAAACCATTATTAATCCGGGCAGTGTGGGATGTCCAGCATACGACGATGATTGGGCGAAATGGATAAGAACAGGAATGACATAAAAATGCACGAACCAACCTGACGCTTATTGCAACAAAACTAACTTAAAACTGTTAGCCAAGGCGCTGTTTTTAGCAGCCAGGCGAATTTGACAGTCTTGGTGAAGCCTACATGAAAGCCGGCGATAAAGAACTTGCAATTAAGCACTACGAAAAATCGTTTGAGTTATCCGCAAAACACTAATGCTGTGGAGCAATTAAAAAAGTTGAGAGTAAAGCAAAAATATTAGAAAACAAATCAAAAGGAAGTTAAAATGAAACCGAAAATTGGTCTAATATTGATGCTATCTATGCAATTAGTGATTCTGTCAAACTTGGCGTTCGCTCAATCAAGCATTAAATTAACCTCTTCATTACGGTCTGAAACAATTAAACAACTCAGCGTAATGGTTAACGATCTTTATGTCAATCCGGATATTGCAACAAAAATGTCAAATCAATTAACTATTAATCTGCAAAATGGGAAATATGATTCGATTGATAATTTTGGTCAATTAGGCAGAGTACTTACAGACGATATGTTCCAAATAGCACATGATCGACATTTTCGTATATATTATAATCCTTCTACCGTAGCGATCATTAAAAAAGCTATTTCCGAAAAAGGAGAGGACTGGGTAAAAGATATACTAGACGATGGAAGACCAGTTAATTATTGGTTTCAGAATATTAAAATACTTCCGGGCAATATAGGTTATTTGCGATTGAAAAGAATGGAACGACTAGATTTAGCAAGTGAGACGGCTATTTCGGCAATGAAATTTCTTTCAAATTCAGATTTTGTAATCTTTGATTTGAGAAATTTTAGAGGTGGATGGGAATCGATGATACAGTTTTTAGCGAGCTATTTTTATCAAGAAACTGATAATATTATTTTATTTGAAGAACATTTTAGAAAAAACAACGAGATCGTCCAATATCGTTCATTACCTTATATCCCAGGTAAGCGAATGGATAAAATCCCACTTTATATACTAATTAGTTCAAACACCTATTCCGCCGGAGAAATTTTTGCTTATAGTTTACAAAAACTTGGCAGGGCAGTGGTTGTTGGGGAAAAATCAAATTTTGGAGCTCACGGAACAGGAGGTCCAAAAATATTAAATGATTATTATGTGGTTGATATGCCAATATCGGATGTTATCAGCCCGGTTACAAAAATCAGTTGTGAAGGTATTGGTGTTGAACCGGACATCAAAACAGAAAGTAAAGATGCACTCGATAAAACAATTGAAATTATTTTTGATAAATTAATCGAAAAGAACAATGACGAGCGATTCTTAAACACTTTAGGATATTCACTTCTTGGAGACGATCAAATTGCATCTGCGATCAACATATTTATAAAGAATACAAATTTGTATCCGCAATCGGCCAATGCCTTCGATAGCCTTGCCGAAGCCTATATGCTGGCAGGCAATAAAGAATTTGCCATTAAGAACTACGAAAAATCTTTGGAGCTAAATCCTCAAAATGCCAATGCGGTAGATCAATTGAAGAAATTGAAAAAGTAAAAAATAAGATCAACAATATTTACAATAACAGAAAATTATAAACCAATGACAAATCTAATAAGCCTTCCATTAATAGTTGCATTTGTCGGCTTTTCCCTTTGCTTTAGAATTCTGCGGGCGAACTCTAATAAAACTATTCCTGCCATGAAACGTTTGATTCTTTTATTGTCTCTGCTGTGGATCACTCTAACCGGAATTTCTGCAGAAGTCCCTTTGCCTTCAATTACAGAAGCCGCCAATGCTTTTATGCAAATGCGGCTTCAGGGAAGCTCTCTTGAAAAAACCGATACCTTGTTCAATGGGCAAAAAGAAACCGTTGGTTATTTATTCCGCTACTCGCCTTCCGGGTTTCTGATCGTTTCCTCTTCTGCGGATGTTAACCCGGTTTATGCCTATTCTGTTGAAGGGAATGTTAAACTTTCAGCGGATGAGGAAAAAGTAATGAAAGGAATCATGTCGGCAGATCTTGATTACCGGGTAAAGGCTTCTGCATATAACACCAGTTACAATGCTGCCGGGATCTCAAAAGATTGGTCTGATTTTCTGGCCGGTGTTTCCCATATCGGCCTTGGTCAAAACCGCTTGTTCGAACAATGGCCTCCACAGGGATCAACCCCAACGGGTGGATGGATTGTGACAAACTACACCCAGTCGGCTCCTTATAACATCATGTGCCCGCTAGACCTGAATGCAGGCTCAAGGAGCGTCGCAGGATGTCCGGCCATTGCAATGGCCCAGATAATCAATTATCATCGTGAGATCAACCATACCAGGTTTGATTCCACTGACGACTATTACCATAATTTCGGTTCGGGGAACAGTTACTGGATAGATGATGATCATCTTGAACATGATTTCCCATCCTTTGATACTTTAAACCTTTGGCTCGACACTCTCGAAGAAACATTTGCAGTAAACGGTACCTTGTCAAATTCAGAGAAAGCCGCTTTGTCTTTTGCCTGTGGGGTTGCAGCCCACCAGGTTTACAGTAAATCTGTATCCGGGACATTCGGGATGGAACAGGCCGCAATGGCATTTCAGAGGTTTGGGTTTGACGAATCCAGGCTCGTATATCCCAAGGATACCACATTAAACACTCTTATCGCCGACAATGTTAAAAAGGCTCTTCCTGTCCACCTGGGATTACTGAGTTCGACCGGTTCAGGCGGGCATAATGTTGTTGTCGACGGGTACAACACAGATGAGTTCTATCATTTTAATTTCGGGTGGGGAGGATCGGCTAATGGCTGGTACACATTGCCGCCTCAGCAGATCCCCTATTCACTTACTGTTATTGAGAGCGCTTTGCTGGATATCAAATCATCATTATATACCTTTGTGCCCCGTACAGCAAACACGGACCTTAAGGTTTTGGTATATCCCAATCCCATGAATGATTTTCTTGTTGTGGAAGGAATTTACGGAAAGACGACATTCACAATCTTAAACCCCCGGGGCGAAGTTGTCTTTACCTCTTTATTGACAGGATCCAACCCAAAAATAAATAATGTAAAACTGCATCCTGGTTGCTATATTTACCGGATTACTGATGAAATGGGAAATGTTTCAAGCGGGAAACTGATCAGTAAGTAGGGTTTGTCTTAATTAACATGGTTAAATTTATTACGGTGGCTTCTGTTGTTGTTTTCTGCTGTATGGCAGTTACAGCCCAGAATCATCGTATGCAATTGAAAGGGAAAGTGCTTGACCGGCAAACACAGGCTGCTGTTTCAGGTGCCAACATAAGCATTGCAGGAACCCGGCGTGGTTGCGTAACCAATAAGGATGGTGAATTTTCACTCGTTTTCTATTATCCGCCGGTTTATATGAACGTTAGCCATGTCGGGTATGAAACCCAGAAGATCTGGCTGGATAGCACCTCGAAATCAATTACAGTATTGCTGATTCAATCTGTTCGCCTTTTACAGGAGGTTGAAGTCAAAGCGAAAAGTGAGCCCCAGCCTTTCTTCAAGGATAATAAATACACTGTGCTTGATTATGAAGTCGATAGCAACCGGGTCTATCTCCTGATCTATCGTTTCAGGTTAAAAAAATCGGAACTCCTTTATAAATCGCTGGATGGAGATACAATTGCCCGTTCAGGAAGCTTACCCTTCAAACCTTCAGGCCTTTTCCTCGATTGCATGGGCAACGTACATGTACTGAACGAAGATTCGTCTTACCAGGTATACCGTCATGGCGATACACTCGATCTCTGCTGTACGGCCGAAATCGGACGGTTCAGGTCATTCCTGGCCGATTGCGTGGCATCAACCGAAAGCCTGCTGTTTTTTCGTACCGAAAGCCCTGATCAGCTCAGCGTTGAATTTTACCAGGTCAACCGCCAAACCAGCCGAAGGCAGATCCTGTCTTCCGTCAGTGATAAGGAAAAACTAAAGATGCTGAGCCGTAATCCGGAGGATTACCGTTACCTGGTCATGGAAAACCCTCCCCGCAATTATGAGGATGTACTCGCTTGGCAATGGCTGAAAAAAATTATATACGGAAAAAACACATCCTCTTTGCACAGGATAGATGAACTCTTGTGTATTTTCAATACTGCGGATTATACCCTGGAACTCTTTACCATGGGTGGAGTTTTCACTTCCAGGTTGAAAATGCCCATCCCCGATATTGGTGCAAATCAATGGACTTCTGATATCTACATTGATAAGATAGATCATAGGGCGTACACTTCATTTTTAAAAAGCGGGGGCTACTTTACCTTGTACAGGATCAACCTGAATACCGGCGAATTGAAGCAAATACTCGGCGCTGAACACGGCTTTCCTCAAAAGGTAAGGGTGCATAAAAATTATCTTTACTATCTCTACGAAACTCCGGGCGGCGGAGACAACAGGTTACTATACAGGCAGAAGCTATAAGACGAAAGACATAAAAATTCGCCCGGAAAAGAAATTGATGTGACATGTTTCATTTCACATCGATTTGGTGAATTCAACAACGTGACCTGGCCTCCATGAACCGCTGGCATTCTGGAACCAGCGATCAGTCATTTTGCCATCAGCAGTAAATTCATAGGTGTCTTTATAATCAAAGGTTTTATCCCGTATCGTTGTTTGCCCCTGGATAGTAATTTTCCCCTCCTCAGGAAGGACTTCGCCTTTCTGTGCCCCTCCTTTGTTGCAAACCGAAAAAAACATTACTTTATTGGTGCCGTCTTCCACATAAAAATATCCTTCTTCGAAATATTTGAGCTGCGGATTTGAATTCGTGAATTTTATCACTTCCCCATTCCACATGAGTTCATAGCTGCGGCTGACCTTCGTTGTTGTCTGACCATTGGGTGACTTAAAATCGGCTGTCCAGCTTTTCCCCAAAATCGGTTTAAGGAATGTTAACTTTTCATTCATTGTCTGGCTGAAAACATTCGCCTGATAAATGAAAAACAGGCTGATCGCGGCTAATTTTATTTGCTTTTTCATGTTGGTTGTTTTTATGATTATCACGAATAGTGCATCCCCGCCTCCACTTACGCATTGTTTAATTCAACCCTGAAGCGGCAATCCTTCCCGCCCCGTTTGATTGATTCCACGACCTCGACCCGTATAACTTTCCTTCCGGTACTTCGTTCGACAATCTCTTTCACATATCCTGCAGAACAATTACAGTATGATTTTGATAAACCCTGCAAGTCATTTTCAACAATCGGGCAAAGGCAGAAACCTTCTTTTATGCTTAATCCCAGCGGACTTTGTTTGCCATGCCAGCCGAAATTAATTACCGTCATTCCCTTATTGCGTTCAACTTTAAAGCCATTCACATCAAGCCATGCAAGATATTCTTCTGCTTCCCCTGCTGTCGGTTTCTTTTCATCTGCCACTCCAACAGCGAAAAGATAGCAGGAACGTCCGCAAGCGTTTAAAAGCTTTATTTTCGTTTCTTCATCAAGATGCTCATCCATTACATCGAGCATGTTCCTGATCCACGAAAGAGATTTTTCGGCCCTCCGCCAGTCAGGGCTTTTTGCTCCATCCAACATTCGCTTTCCAAGATCAGAACTGAGTTTATCATCAGCGGGGATATGGCCGGGAGGAACTGATCCGAAACCGGCAACCGCACTGCAACAAAACAGGCAGGTATGGGCTGATTTCAATAAAAACTGCTTACGATCCATAACCTGTTCCTGTTAACAATTTTAATCAATCCTTTTTGCTTTTATTTTCCTTTCATACCCAAACTCAAGCTGAACCACCTTTCCCCTGCTGTCTTTAACAAAATGATATTCCTGGTTCAAAAACCTGACAAAATAATCCAATTCCGATTCGGGTTTAATTTCAATCCTTGAAGATCTGCCTGGTATTTCATACATTAAATGCTTCCCCTGCTTTGAGACAATGTATTTCAATGTTGAGTCGGAAGTATTGCGGTATACTCCAACGCAGGCTTCCATAGCTCCATCATCAACCGTAACCTGTTTTCTCAAGGTGTAAAGCTGTGATTTCTGAGCCTTAAGCGGGCAGGATGGTTTATCAAATTCGGATTGATCCATTGCTGAATCCCAAACAACTACTGAAACCTCCATTTTTAATCTCAGGCTTTCTTTATCTGTGGATTCGCCAATGAAAATGCGGAAAGGCAGCTTTAGTTTTCCGCTTTGGCGGTAATCGGTGAAATACAGATCCCCTGCCCGCAGCAAAAACCCGGTTTCCAGATCAAATTCAAATTCTTTTTCAATGCCGCCCGATTTGCCAATTAGTGAAACAGTTTTCAGTTTGTCGGAGGGACCCGATTCCCTGATCCTCAAATCAGGATAGAGATCATGCAGTTTTAACGGAAACATGATATCAAACATCAGCTGAAGATCCATGCGCTCATTATCCTGTATTTGAGTAACGCCTTTTGTATCCTGCACCCAAAAGTCTTTTCCGTCGCTTGCATAGCAGACCACGTCCCCGTAAGCAAAAATTTGTTTATAATTCCATTTTCCCGGATTTTCCGAGTACGCCTCGAAGGGAACTTTGCCCTGATTTCCTTTTACCAGAGTGCCTTGACGCGATAGCGTTTTTACTTGTTTTAAAGCCATTCCCCCCATTGCCTGAATATATTTATCAAGCACCTGGGTTACATTAATCTTAACGGGATCAATGGCACCAGCGCAACCTGCAGAAGCCTGAAGTGTGAATATCACACTTGCAAGTATTATGGGCGTTATCTTTGTATTGATTTTCATCTTAGTTTTCGTCAGGAAGTGTTGCATTACTTCAATGGCTAATTTTTTCGATTTAGAGTCTGTTTAAAAATTTTGAAATCACCGGGGGTGATCTTCAGTACAGTGGTTCCAGCGCCTCCTCCCCAGCTTGCAACAAAAATATCTGTGTATTTTTCGTACTGAAATTGTTTTAAGGTTGTTAAAGCAAAAATCGATATATCATTTATAGAAAAAAATCGGCAATCGGCGAAAGGTCATTTAAACTCGTTAAACGGCAAGATGGATTGGTCAACTAAACCTTTTGTTAAACGCCCCGGCACCGGGATTAATCCGAAGTGTGAACTGGTATCATGGATGTATAGGTTTCCGATCTTGCCGCTCTTTTCCTGAAAAATAAATAGATGATCATTTTTAAAGGTAAAGCAATCTTTGCCGATTGAATTGTACCATTTACAGACGAAATAGGCAATTGGTCGAAATTTGAAACCAGAGCTGCATTAAGAGCCTTATATTTGAAAGGGTAGTCAATGTAGTTATTAAAACACTGTTATGTCTCGAATAATCCCCGGAATCGGGCTCTGCCTGCTTTTTTTCTGTTGCTTTGGGTAGTCAACACCTCCTTTAATCGTACCTACATCAGTATATGAAACGAAAACAGTTTTTAAAAAAAAATTTATGAGAAAAATGCTGATCATTCCCATTATTCTGTTTTATTGTTTTACGGCATATGGCCAGAAGAACCCACCGGATAAATCCCTGGTTGCCTGGTTTCCCTTTAACGGGAACGCTGAAGATGCAAGCGGAAGCAAATTAAAGTCGAGAATTTATAATGCGGTTCTTACCGCTGATCTGAAAGGAAAAGAAAATGGCTCCTTTTACTTCAATGGGGCCAATGCGTATATTGAGGTGAAAAGCACACCTTCAATCAACCTCACCGAATCGTTGACCATCAGTTGCTGGATTGCCCCGGAAAATAAAGGCATCTACAAATCATGGGTGTCAAAAGCGAATCGTTGTTCGCAGTGGCGGTTCGGTTTTGGAGATGTCAGTTCAAACGAGTGGGGGTTTGGCAACTGGAATAAGGACAGAGCAGATTATTATACCACGCTCGACTCCATTCCATCTTCGCAATGGTCATTCGTCGCAGCGACATTCAGTCAAAAAGCAAAAAAAATTGTGCTCTATTTAAACGGGAAGCAGATTGAATCCTTTGATATCGCATTCGACATCACCGGATCTGAACTTCCCTTGTATATCGGCTATCAGAAAGATGACTGCACCTGGTTCAACGGGAATATTGACGAGGTGAAAATATTCAACCGTGCACTGGAGCCGAATGAAATCGGCAGCCTTTATGCAGAATTTGAAGGAAAAATCAGTAAACCTGTATTTCCCAATAAATCAGAATCCTTTTCGTCTCAAGCCGGACTGTCTGACTATATTAATCAAATCGATCCGGGGACTACGGCCGTCAGATTTGCGCCGCAATATATGTGTACCAATAAAACTGAGAATTCAGCTCCCTGCTTCTCTCCTGACATGAAGGAGGTTTATTGGACAATAATCCGTCGTGAAGGAGATTCAATTTATCAGGAAATTATGGTTACTAAAAAGGTTGGAAACAATTGGACCGAACCTCAAAGAGCCTCCTTTTCGAGTGGAAATAAATTTGAAGGTTACCCGAAAATATCCGCCGATGGGAAAAAACTCTATATTTTTCGTGGAACACCAATATTCCAATATGGTATGCCTGGAAATTGCAAGATCATCTGCTATACCAAAGTTAATAATGAATGGGTAAATCCACAGGAAGTGGCCGATGGAATTTATGCTTCGGTCACAAAAGATGGAACGATATATTGCAACAGCCTTGACATGAAAACCCTGCGCATTACCCAGAAGAACGGAGTCTATTCGAAACCCGATACGATTACCCGGATAGCCTATCCGGCTGGCCAGAATTATCAGTTCCAAATTGCTCCGGATGAAAGCTATATGTTTTTTACACTCAGAAACGCTGAAGTTCAGGATTTGTATATCACTTTTTATAATAAACAAAAAAATATCTGGTCTGTTCCGGCTCCTGTTGAAGCTATTAACACTCCTGCAAATGAATTGTTTTCGGGCTTGAGCCCCGATGGAAAATTCTTCTTCTTCGTAAGACGTACTCCCGAAAGCAGTCAGGATATTTTCTGGGTGAGTTCTGATTTTGTGAACGAAATGAAGAAGAATGCAAAATGGGGTAAATGACAGCAGGTTCATTTTTCTCTTAATCCAGTCAGAAAGAAAGCGACGCCAATGATTCGTAATTTATAATTCAATTCATAAAACCAATATCATATGAAAAATCAGCTATATTGTCAATTATTGTTGTTCTTCCTGTTTGTTCTCGGCGTAACGGAAAGTATTAATGCCCAATGGCCTCAATGGCGGGGAGTAAACCGGGATGGCATCTGCACCGAAGAAAATCTGCTGAAGGAGTGGCCTGTATCAGGACCACGTCGCATATGGGCGGTAAACAGCGTGGGGGATGGTTTTACCTCTGCAATTGTAGGCGAGAATACTGTGTTTACTGTTGGAAAGATTGATTCACTGGAATATCTCACAGCTATCGATTTTACTGGAAAAGTATTATGGCAACAGGCTTTTGGCAGGGCACACAAAGGAGAATGGCCTGAGAGCCGGTGTACACCCACTTATTACAAAAACAAGCTTTACGCTTTTACCGGATATGGAGATTTCGCATGTCTCGACAGTAAAACGGGTAGCATTTTGTGGAGATTCAACAGTACCGAAAAATTTGGTGCAGTTGGAAATCCCGAGTTTGCTTTTTGTGAATCCCCTTTGGTTGTTGAGGATAAGGTAATTCTCACTACAGCTGGCAATCAAACGACGTTGGTAGCGCTCAACTATTTAAATGGTGAAACCGTATGGAAATCTGAATCCTTAAGTGATACCTGTGATTACGTATCACCTGTGTTCATTGAATATAAGGATAAGAAAATGATTTTTGCCGGGACAAGAAAATACTTTTTTGCTGCTGATTTAAGTACAGGGAAAATATTTTTCAAGACCACTTCTTTGCCTGGAATTATTCCAACCCTTGTGAATAAAACCAGCATTTACTGCAACGATGGGCAACGCGGAAAACTATTTTCCTACAATCCGGAGAATAATGATTTTTCTTTCACCTGGTGCGATTCGGTTCCCGGATCATATATGGGCGGGGCCGTCGCTGTTGGGGACCATATCTTCGGGACAAACCGGAATGCTGCCATGGGATTTCACTGCATCGACCGTAATACCGGTAAATTGGTATTTTCAAATAAAACCATTAAAGAATCTTCATTGATTGCCACAAAAGACCGGATCTACTCCTATGACGGGAACGATGGGAAAGTCTATTTGCTGAAACCAAACGGTAACAATGTTGATGTTGCAGGTTCTTTCAGGGTTACCATCGGATCAGGTCCCTGTCTGGCGCATATGTCAATCGCAAAAGGCATGTTGTTTATACGGCATGGGAAGGTGCTGATGGCTTATGATATCAGACAGTCATGAACTCCGTGAATAATAATGAACAGGATTGTTTTTATATTAATATGGAAGAGCTGATCTGAAAAGAGGAGATATGCGGTATTTTCAGTGTACACTTTGAAGGGAAGGCATTACCAGGCAAATTACTGGTTATTCAATACTTCAGCAGGATTCTGCCTTGCAGCTTTCAGGGTGTGACCCCCGATTATCAGTAATGACAATAAAAGAGTCAACATGCCGGACATTAAAAAGATCCAGGGTGAAATTTCTGTCCTGAAAGAGTACGTCTGAAGCATTCGATTACCAAGCAACCATGCAAGAGGCCATGCAATAAGGTTCGATAACAGGATCAGCCTTACAATCCTGGTGGCAAGCAAACGGGCATTGCCTGCCGGCAGGGCTCCGAAAACCTTTCGTATTGCAAGCTCCCTCCTGAGCTGCCTGATCATAAAAGTTGATAAACTGTATAATCCCAGCATTGAAATAAAAACCGATATAAGGGTGAAATACAGTAACAAATTAACCAGGCGCTCATCAAATCCGTATTGCTGCCTGAACCTGTCGGTGAGCATTGTATATTCAAACGGATAATCCCCTGAGAATCCGGTCCAGCATTTGCGGATAAACTTTATGGTTTCCGGGTCAGGCTTATCCGCAGTTTTAACAAAAACGAAATTTGTATACGGATCCATTGCCGGTAAAATCAAGAGAGGAAGAATTGAAGAATGCAGGGACTGGGCATTGAAATTCTTAACAACTCCTGTGATCTTAAGATTTGCTCCCCAAAGGACGATTTCAGAGCCAACAGGGTTACTGATCGCCAGGGTCCTGACGAATTCTTCATTGACAATACAACTCGCCGAATCACCCTTAAAATTTGCATTAAAATCACGGCCTTCTAGGATCTTCATGCCGAAAAGACTGAAATAATCATTTCCAACTCTTGCATACTTGACGAAAATCCCTTCATCTTTCGACTGTCCTTTTTTTGTCACAGGATTGCTGTTTGATATGTTTACGGGAAGACTGCTTGCGTAAGTAACCTGGCTGATCCTGCTGTTCCTGAGAAGTTCTGTCCTGAAAGCATAATAATTTTTCCCAAGTAACCTGTTGTTGCTGAAGACCAGGATATTTTCCTTATCAAAACCAAGGTCCTTGTCAAGCATCAGGTTGAGTTGCCTGTAAGTTATCCATGAGCATATCATGATAATGATCGCGATACTGAATTGAAAAACAACGAGTGATTTCCGTAGAAATGCCGAAGTACTTGAAGGTAGTGCTTTTAATGAAAGCGTTGTGGCCGGGTTCAGTGAAGAAAGGATCAAGGAAGGGAAGATGCCTGAGAGGATACCTGTGAACAGCGGGATAATGACGAAAATACATACCAGCCAGAGTCCGGAAAACGATCCGAATGACAATTTTTTATCCATCATCGTGTTGACTTCCGGAAGGATTGCGGTGACCAGCAAAAATGCTATGAACATCGAAAGGAATGATATAAGAACTGCTTCCCCGGTCAACTTTCTTACCAGCGAAAACCTTGTGGCGCCGTTGACTTTGTGTATGCCGATTTCTTTATTGCGGATGCCGGAGCGTGCTGTTGTGAAATTGATGAAATTCACGCAGGCGATCACGAGAATGAAGATCGCAATGAGTATAAAAATTTTTACGTACAATATCCCCTGGGTCCCGTTCCTTGCGTATAACCTTAGTTCTCCAATGTTTTGTATGTCATTTATGCATGTGAAATCACCTTTGCGCGGATCATATTTATTGCATGTACCGGCCATTTTTGCCCTGAATGCATCGACATCTGTTCCATGTTTAAGTTTCACATAGGACTGGACATCATATCCCCAAATATCGTCGCCGTTGAAGATTTTCTGTTTTAGAATATCCTTCAAAGGAAAAAGAATGTCATACTGAAATGTTGTATTTTCGGGTAAGTTTTTCATGATTCCGCTTACAAGGTATTTCCCCCTGAATGCGACATCAAGGTATTTCCCAACCGGGCTTTCATTCCCGAAAAGTTTGTTTGCCATATTCTCGCTTATAACGACAGATTTTTCGATATCGAAAATATGTTCGGTGCTCCCCCGAACCAGCGGGAAAGAAAAAATGTTGAAAAAATCAGGGTCAACAAATCCGCAGGATTCACGAAAGTGCTTGTCATTGTAACTGATCAAACGCGTCATTGAAAAATCCCTGGTTGTTTTATCAACCTCAGGGAAATCCTGTTTAAGATGTTCTGTGAGTAAAAACGGTGAGGTCTCAAACCAGCCCTTGCCCATATTGTTGACCAGTTTATAGGTCTGCCTGAAATCCTTATGAAAACGGTCATAGCTTAATTCGTCGTGAACCCATAAGATGATTACAAGAAAAGTGGCCATCCCTAACGACAAGCCCAGGATGTTGGCAAGATTTGCCATCTTGTCGCGCAACAGGTTCCTTATCGCCGTAGTATAGAAATTCCGGATCATAGTTTGAAACCGAATGTTCAGCCTTCAGTTTTTAATGTTATTATCTTACTCTTCCCTGATGACTTCAGCAGGGTTGCGGCTTGCAGCAAACCAGCTTTTCCAGCTCACGGTGAATAAAGCGATCAGCAAGGCGATGATGCCTGCAAATGCAAAGAACCACCAGTCAAGCTTTGTTTTGTAAGCAAAATTCTCAAGCCACTTATGCATTACAAACCAGGCAATGGGAGTGGCCAGGATAAAGGAAATACCAACCCACCTGGCAAAGTCTTTATTGAGCATGACCATAATCTCAATAATTTTTGCCCCGTTGATCTTCCGTATGCCAATTTCTTTTGATCTTCTCTCTATCAGGTATGCCAGAAGGCCGAACAAACCCAGGCAGGAGATTATTATTGCGATCAGGGTGAATACCGAGATCAGCGATCCGAAGGCTTCTTCTTTCCTGTATTGCTTGTCGAACCAATCGTCATAAAAGAAATACTCCATAGGAGAATATGGGGCCATTTTTTTCCAGGATGATTTGATGAGATTAATAGTCCCTGTAACGCTCTTACCTTCAAGCCTGATTGTCATATCAGAGAGATAGGATGTATTGAAATCCATTTCGAGAGGTACAATTTTTTCGTACAGGGAACTGGTGTGAAAATCTTTTACAACACCTATCACTTCATTGTTGCCCAGAAGTTTTCCCCGGTAATTTTCCCACTTATTTGCCTTTACCAAAGTCTCGTTTACCAGGCATACATTCTTATCCCCGGGTGCAACGTTCCTTCCCTCTATAAGCTTAATGTCAAAGCTTGAAATAAATGAAGAATCGATGAACATAAACCAGTTTGTCCCATCTGTTGCAGCCAGGTTGCCGGGAATTCCATAAGATAAAGTTACCCCTGAAATGCCAGGGTATTTCAGCAATTCCTCTTTCAATGCAAATGGTTTGATATCCGATGGAAGACTGATATGCAACAATTGGTTCTTGTCAAATCCAAGATCCTTGTCATTGATAAACCTCAGCTGGTTTTTTATGACAATTGCTGATATGATGAGTGCGATTGCAATAGTGAACTGAAAAATGAAGAGGTTTTTCGGAAGGAACAAGCTGAATTTCCCGCTGAATCTCTGCCTTTTGAATAATTCCGAAGTTTTGAATTTTGACAAATACATGGCCGGATAATATCCTGAAATAAGGCCGAGAACCACCGTGATCATGAAGATCCATAAACCCTGCGGAAAGTGATAAAACCAGGAAACATCCACCTCGGTATTCACCATTTTCCCAAATGCATTTGCCATGTAGCCTGAAAAGGCAAGGGCAAGAGCGAAAGCAATGCATGATAATCCCACCGATTCAAACAGGAATTGCCTTACAAGCATGGGGCGTGAAGCACCCGAAACTTTTTTCAGGGCGATCTCCCTGGCCCTCGAAAATGCCTTGATCGTGCTTAGGTTTATGTAATTTATACAGGCCAGCAATATCAGAAGCACCGCGAGTGATAAAAACACAAACAGCATCATCTTGTCGCCATGTTTGAAACTGTCGCTCCCCGACTTGTCAAAATACAGATCTGAATAAGGTTGAAGTTTCAGGTAGAAAAAAAAATCATGTTCCTTCGAAGATGTATAGGATTCTTTCTTCAGCTTATTATCGATAAGAGGGATGTTTGCTTTACTGTGGAGGAGCAGGTATATATCACACATAAAGATCGTTGTGTAACCGCCTGGTTTGTTCGGGTTACCGAAAGACATCATCCTGAAATGGAATGATTTGTTTTCAAATGAAACAAGGGCTTCAAACTGTATCCTCGACTCGGCCGGCGGGTCTTTGGCTAAGGCAGTTACAGTTAATATGCTTTCTTCTTTCTCCATTTTTACTCTGATCGTTTTACCGATCGGATCCTCCTTTCCAAAAAACTTTTTAGCGGTGCTTTCGGTGAGAATTATTGATTGGATATCTTTCAGTGGCCCCGATGTATCCCCTTTTACGAGAGGGAAGGAAAACAATTTGAAAAATGAGGGATCTGTTGACAAGACTTTATTCATCCTGACTGGTCCTTGCTGATTTACCATATCGAGTTCAATCCTGTCGATGCGGCAATATTCTTTGACCTCGGGATAGCCTGATTTGAGTTTTTCGGCCCAATCCTCTTTTACCGTTGAACTGTTGCCATCAGAGGCAATGTTCAGCAGAAGAAACAGGTTATCATACTCTTTATGGAATTTATCGGTACTGTATTCCCGTATAACATACCTTGAAATAACCAGTATCGTCGACATGCTTACGGCCAGTCCGAATACTATGATCAGGGTAAACAACAAGTTCTTGCTGTAATTCCTGAACGTGATCTTTAAAATGTGCCTGAACATAATTTCAGATTGTTAGAGGTTCTGATTTATTCATTTCTCAAGGCATTGACAGGATTTCCTGTTGCTACCCTGATGGTTTGCCAGCTGATCGCCGTGATGGCTATGGCGATTGAGGAGATGGCTGCAAGAACAAAGATCCACCAGCTCAGGGCTGTTCTGTAGGCAAATCCTTCAAGCCAGCGGTTAAGGACAATCCATGCGACCGGACTGGCAATGATTACGGCAATCGCAACCCATTTGAGGAAATCCCTGTTCAGCATGAATACCATCTGGATTGCGGATGCCCCGTTTACCTTGCGGATGCCGATCTCCCTTGTACGCCTTTCACAAGAAAAAACTGCCATCCCAAGTATTCCAAGCATCGAGATAATGATCGCAAGGAATGAAAACACCAGCGTAAGGTTTCTCAAACGGATCTCATCCTGGTACTTCTGTGACATAAGCTCATCAAAATAGCTGTATGAAAAGCTCCTGGAATCCCTGTTTTTCCTGTATGTATCGCGGATGAATTTAAGGGTTTCCCCTTTATTTTTATCCGAAATCCTGATATTCATGGTCATGATGTTCTGTGGGTCATTAGTCATAATCAATGGCCCTATTGCATACTGAAGGGGACGAAAGTTAAAGTCCTTTACTACACCAACAATCACGTACTCACCTATTTTTTGCCCTATGGGGTTTTCAAACCTCAGCGCTTTTTCGGCAGCTTCATTGATGACGACAGGTAAAGAAAAGCCGCTGCTGCCAGGTGCTTTTTTCGCGGTATCCTTTTCCGTGGTTTTCCAGAAAGCATCATAATCCATCTGCAGGAACTGTCCTTTGGTTACCTGTAGCCGGTATGTTTTAGCAAAATCCTCATCCACCCAAAACATTGAAGCCCTTATGCTGTCAATCCGGTTACCATGCTCCACAGCAAATGTACTTTGCCATTCAAAGTCAACAGGAGCGTAAGTGGTTGCTGAAACACTCAGGATGTTCGGGTTCCGGAGGAGTTCATTTTTAAAAGTTTTGTTTTCATACCAGAGTCCTGTGGGGACAACTACTATGTTATTCCTGTCGAACCCCAGGTCCTTGCCATTGATGTAGTTCAGCTGTTTTACAAAGACTGTTGCGGCTATGATGAAGAAGGCTGCTATGCCGAATTGGAAAACGACCAGTAAACGGGTAAATCCCTCTTTGGATCCGGTCTGGCTCCCTCCCCTGAAGATATTCAAAGGTTTTAAGGAAGAAAGATACAAGGATGGATAAATACCTGCAACAACCCCTGCCAATATTGTTAACATGAACAACGTGAGAAGAAATCCGAATGAAAAACGCAGGCTTAGATCCTGCCCGGTAAATCCGTTGAACCAGGGAAGGATGAGCCAGATGAGGAAGAGTGCAAGTACAGTGGCACCGAATGTTTGCAGCATGGATTCTGCCATAAACTGAATTGTGATTTCTGTGCGTTCGGCTCCGCAGACCTTTTTAAGACCAATTTCCGTCGATCGCTCCGAAGACCTTGCTACCGACAGTACTGAAAAATTAAGAGCCGCCATTAGTATGATCAGGAATGCCAGGGAGGAAAATATCACGATATATTTGTAACTGCTGATATTTTTGTCATAGAAGTAAGTAGGGTAATCGGTATGAAGGTGAATATCGGTCAGAGGCTGAAAAAGAAGCTTATCGGGAAACCGGGAAACACGGCTGAGATGATTGGTGATCTCCCCGAGGAATTTCTCATCTATAACTGCATTTTCTGTTAGCTTAATATATACGCGAACATGAGCCTTGTCACTCCAGTCATTTGCAAACCTTGCATAATGACGGCTTCTTTCGGGAAGGATAAACCCGAAGGCTATATGGCTTTGGCGGGGGATCCTCACAACACCACTTACTGTGTAGACCTCTTTGTCATATTTATCACTGATGACCGTTTTGCCAAGGGCTGGCTTATTCCCGAAAAGCTTTTTCGCAACATCTTCAGAAAGCACAATATTTGAGGGGTTCAAAAATGCCTTTTCAGGAGTGCCTTCGATGAATGCAAATCCGCCGAAAACAGCAAATAAATCATCGTTGGTAGTCAGTCCGCGGGCTTCAATTTTATCACCTCCTTTTTCAACCGACAAAGGGGAATCTTCCGAATCAAAACTAAGGTATGTGGCATTTTCGATCTGTGGAAACGAAGCCTTCAGGGTTTTGGCCAAAGGACGGTAGCAACCCGCCGATTTCACAATTTCATCTCCCTCTCTTACCAGGGTGAGCACCCTGTATATCCTATCATGATCAGGATGGAATTTTTCGTAACTGAGTTCGTTGTAAACCCACAAATAGATCAATAAGCTGGCCATCACGCCAATCGTGAACCCCATAAACGTGATAAAGGAATAAACAGGTTTATTGATGAAATTCCGGGTCAGTACTTTCAGTTGCCAGATCATGGGTCAATAATTATTCAACGATCATCAGGATATCTTCTGAATCAGATACAGAGTCAGCAAGTTTCTTTAATTCATTTTTTTTACTGGCAGGGGCTGCTGATCTTTTGAACTGATCCGACCTGACCCTTGCTTTCAGGTCACTTCCCTTAAGTGAAACCATGATCTCGCCGTTATTTCCGATCATATATGCGGAGGGCCAAACCGGCAATCCGCCATCAATATTGTTCAGCAGGATTTCCTCCTCATAGTTATGCGGATCACCTTTCACAATGTACAGTTTGCGGCTTGCTTTTTCAAACAGGGCAAAATAGGTTTTCAGTTGTTTGCTTTTTCTTGTATTGAAGCAATCATAGCTGTCTTTTGAAAATGTTATAAAAACATAGTTCCTGCCCTCGGCCCAGCTTTGGGGGATGATCTTTCCATTGAGATTGAAATCAGGGTCAAGTCCTTCTTTTTTAGAAAGCTTGAATTTGCCGAGATTCAGAACATACACAGGCATCAGCCGGTTGGGGGGAATCACCCTGAATACCGTATCATTAAACGCATTCCGGAAGAAGAGCTTCCCGTTTTGTTCGTATTGTTCACCCCCGTCGGTGTTTCGCATCAGGCTTTTGTTAAAAGACTGGAGTTTTTCAAACTGGGTGAAAGTTGTAAGTGTATCGCCCCTTGTATTAAAAATTCCCAGCATGTAGTTGCTTTTAAGATTAAACATATCTCCAAGCTGCCGGGAGTAGGTATTTTTATCAAGCATGAAAGCTCCAACGGTTTTATACAAATAATCTGATCCTGCGCTCCACATCCCATTTGAAGGGCCTTTCTTCGGGGGAGACTTGCTTCCCGGGTTGAGATCAACGGCAATATTGCCCAGGGCCCTGATCTGACGGGGTTTCTCAGGATCAAACGCGGTGTTGAGGCTGATGGGAACCTGGGAACAATCGTACTCCATGATATAAGATTGCCCGGTAAGAGAATTCCTGTATTTATAATAGAGGTTATTGCCCTGCGCCCAAACCGAATTCCCTCCCCCGATAAATGTGTTATCGGCCCTTACTACCATCATCTTCGATGTGACTTCAATGCCTGTAAATTCATTTTTTACGATCGTACTGATGAATTTCCCATCCCTTGTGAAGAGCAGTATGCCTGATGGATTTACTGCAACGATATTCTTTTCCATCAGGCAGTACTTGAACTTCATTGCCCTTGCAAAGCCGGTATCGGGAACTTTCTGGATCCTGATGTAAGTTATTTTTGAGGCTACATCTGAAAGCTTGAATTCCCTTATATTACCAAGGCTTCCTGCAATATCAATCACAACAGGAGGCTTGGACGGGTCGGCCTTACGCTCCTCTTTGAATCTGAATCCCGGGGGCAGTTTTCTGAGGGTATCTGAAAGCCTTTGTTCGCCAGACTTTCGTTCAGCCTCCTCTGCCTCCTTTTCTTTTCCAAGCATGTCTTCTGCAAGTTTCCTTTCATCGGTTTTCAATCGGTTTCCCTGGCAGGAGAAGAGCGGTATCAACACCCAGGAAAAAAGCATGATGGCAGGTAATCTTAATTTGCTGGTCATAATAAAGTATTATTCATTCATGCTTTAATGCTTCTACCGGGTTTTGTGTAGCTGCTTTCCAGGCCTGCCATGTTGTGGCAATAACGGCTATCGCCAATACAAACAAAGCGCTAACTAAAAAATATCCCGGGTGCAGCAGGATACGTTGGACATAATCTGAAAGCCATCGGCTCATGACAATATAAGAGCCTGCTGAAGCAATGATAATTGCGACGACCACAATGACCAGGATATCCTTGAACAAAACAGCGATTATCCGGCTTACTGAACTCCCGTTCACTTTTCGGATCCCGATTTCCCTGGTACGGCGCGAAATTTTCAGAACGGTCAGGGCCAGTAAACTGATCAGGCTGATGAAAACCACTTCAGCTCCGCCAAGGGAAACCAATTCAGCAAGCCGGTTTTCTTTTCTGTACATCCCGTCAAAGATATCCGCCAGTAAATTATAGTTGAAAATAAAATTCTCATCAAAGCGATGGAAAACCGATTTGATCTGCATCAGCTGACTTCCTGTCAATTTATTATTACTGCGGATGTAAATGTTCGGAGTTCCCCAGAAACAATTCGCGATAACAAGGGGAGCAATTGGTTCGCCTGGATTGCTCATATAATAAAAATCCTTTACTATACCAATTAGTTCAACCGGTTCATCCTTATAAAGGATTGTTTGTCCGGCTTTTGGTTTTATTCCCAGGTACCTGATTGCCGATTCGTTTAAAACAACAGCCTGGCTGTCGGCCATTGATTGGCGAAAAAACCTCCCATCGACCAGCTTAAACTGCATGAGTTCTCCAAAACCGGGTTTTTCACGGTATTCATTGATGGCTTTGTCGCTGCTTTCCCCCTCAGCCATGGTTCTAATGCTCTGTCCGCTGCAACCGCCGCCCATAAAATGCTCCCCTCCGCAAACAGCAGTAATGAAAGGCAGTTTCAACAATTCCGTTTTAATGCTTTCATACTTCCTGGATACAGGCATGCTGCAATTGCTGACAGTGATGACATTATTCTTGTCGAATCCCATCGGTATTTCGTGCATATATGCCAGTTGCGACAATATAATTACGACACAGCTGATAAAAAACGAGGCTACTGTAAACTGCACCAATACCGAGGCTGCAGAAAGCCAGTTATTATTTCCTGTACTTGAGATTTTTCCCCTCAATCCCAGTGCGTATTTCATCCTGGAGAGATAAAGGACTGGATAACCGGATGTAATCACCAGAAGCACTGCCAGCAAAATAGCGCAGGAAATAATACCTCCTGCAGAAAACAAATCCGAAAGATCAACTTTCGACTGCAACAAAGTCGAAAGGAATGGCATCGATTTAAAGATGACCATAAATGCTAATATGGCTGAAAAAAGAAAGACAATGAGTGTTTCCAGAAAAAACAGTTTGGCGATGCTTGCCTTTGTGGCTCCGAACATGGTGCGGGTTGATATTTCGGTAATGCGTTTTTCGCCCTGGATGATAAACAGGTTAATATAGCTGAGCAATGCCGTGAGAAGGACAAACAAGGCGATCAATCCCACGATCAGCATTTGTTTCGTGCTCCCATGGGTCGGGATATAGTCCTTTGCGACAGAATGAAGGTACAGATCGGTCAGTGGCTCAACCCCCGATTGCACCTTTGCGTAAAAGGTCCTGGCCCAGTCCTGCATAAGTGAATTATATGCACTGGCAATCTTAGCGCCTGCAGCCTTTGAATCAATATTCGGTTTTAGCAAATAGTATGTTTGAAATTCAAGAGAGGACCCAAGCCATTTCATATTAAGGGTTGACAGGGAAATCAACAGATCGACACTCAGATGAGAGTTTTTCGGAATTTCATCCATTATCCCTGTAATCAGCACATGTTCACCGTCCGATTCAATTTCCTTTCCAATGCAGTTGGTCGTGTGGAACAGTTTTTCTGCAACAGAAGTCGAGATCACCGCACTTTTACTTCCAAGCAATGCGGTTTTATCATCGCCGGCTTTCAGTGAAAGTCCGAATACTTTAAAAAATTCAGGATCAGCATAGAACATCCTGATTTTTTGAATTTTGTTTTCTTTTGTTTGAACTGAAGTCTGATTAAATCCATACAACTGAACGGCTGACTCAATTTCGGGAACTCTCCCGGGAAGCTGTGTATAAGCTGTGCGCAAGGTGATGCCATATACTTCGGTTCTCGTATTATCGGTAACCCGGCTGTACAGTCTTACAACCCTGTCACTGGTTTTAAAATGCCTGTCATAACTCAGCTCATAGCGAATGTATGTGAGAGTGAAGATCACAGTGGTCAATGCCACTGCAAGCCCTGTCACGTTTGTAATAAGCATGAACGGGTTGCGTCTTAAAATCCTCAGGACAAATTTTAAATCATTCATATTGGTTTACTTCCTGTATTGAATTTGGAAAACGTTATTCCGTTTTAAGTGTTTTCACCGGGTTTACCGTTGCAGCCATGTATGACTGGATTCCGATGGTAATCATTGTTATAATATAGCTGATGACCCCAGTCACTGCAAAAATCCACCACGAAAGGCTGGTCCGGTAGGCAAAGCCTCCGAGCCATCTGGACATGACATACCAGGCAACCGGACTTGCAATTACAAATGCGATGCCTATCCATTTAATAAAACTTAAATTCAGCATCTGCATTATTTGAGGAACAGTTGCACCGTTGACTTTTCGTATCCCGATTTCCTTCGTACGGCTTGTGATGATAAAAGAAGCCATCGCAAATAGTCCCATACAGGCAAGAACAATTGCCAGCACTGTAAAATATCCCATCAGGTGAAATCTCTTTTCATCGGATTGATAGAGCTGCTCAAGTTGCTTGTCCAACAAATGAAAATCAAATACATGGTCGGGGTAAACGGTCTTACAGATCTCATTTATTTTACTGATGGAGCTTGGTATATTGGACCGCTGCACTTTGACCATAAGCTCCCAGCATTCATTGAAATCTATCACAAAAACAGCGGGCTTGATCTTTTCATACAGAGATTCGAAGTGAAAATCGCCAACAATTCCTATAATCTTCCTTTCAGACCTTGGCCAGTTGCATTTTACCGACTGCCCGATTGGATCTCCCTGTATTCCCAGGCTTTTCACCGCAGCTTCATTCAGAATCAGAGCCTGGCTGGTATCTGTTTTATATGCATTTGAGAATAATCGTCCTTTTATAGCTTTAATGTTCAATGTGTTAAAATAATCGAAATGAACATGGACATAGGGAATCTTTGAAGCGGTTTTTTGTCCTTGGAGTTTGACCGCACCGATATTGTTCAGGCCTTCCGAAGGAACACGGCTGGCTGCCGAAACGCTGAGCACTGAAGCCTGGTCAAGAAGCGCCCGTTTCAGGGTCAGGTATTTTCCTTCATTCCCAAAGCTCCCGACTTCGGATACCAGGACATATTCCTTGTCGAATCCCAGGTTTCCGTATTGGAGGAACCTTATCTGCCGGAACATGACAATTGAAATGGTTATCAGGACAATGACGATCGTAAATTGGGCGCCTACCAGGATCTTCCTGAATTGAAATTTCTGCTCCCTGGTGGTTTTGGACGATTGAAACACCCTGACGGGATTATACGATGAAAGCACAAAAGCGGGATACCATCCTGCGAGAATCCCTACGAGCAGCAGGATCCCGAAAATACCCCAGATTGTTTTAGCGTCGATCAGTGCGAGGATTGAGAGGTCTTTACCCGACAGCTCATTGAATACAGGCAAACTAAGAACTACAACAAGAAGTGACAGAATAAACGAGACAACAACCATTAAAAAAGATTCGAAAATATATTGTGCTGCGAGCTGTTTGCGTGATGCGCCGCAAGCTTTCCTCATGCCGATCTCCACAACTCTTGTGGTGGTACTGGCAGTAAACAGGTTGATATAATTGAAGCAGGAAATGAGCAGGACCAGGAAAGCAATTGCTGAAAAAATCAGGACGTATAAAATGCTGTTCTGGGGTTGGATGTCAGTCTTGAAATGAGAGGAATAGAGGTGTATGTCATTCAGTGGTTGCAGGGAATATTGAGAAGGAAGATTATTCGGGTCTTTAACGGTTTTCATTAAGCTGTTGCATTTTGCTTCCACTACAGTTTTGGAGAAGTGGTCAGGAAACAGAAAATAGATCAGGAAGTTCTGCCATCCCCAGTTGTCCATTCCTTCTTCTTTATCGGTGCCTGCAAGAGTCAGGATCATGTCGTAACAGAAATGTGAATTCCCTGGCATGTCGTCCATTACGCCCGTTATGGTATAATTGGATTCATTATTCAGTTTCAGCACCTTACCTATCGGGTCTTCGTTTCCAAAATATTTATGTGCGGTCTTTTCAGAAATTACGATGGTGAAAGGCAGATTTAAAGCGTTTTCCGGATTTCCCTGTCTGAATTTAAAAGAGAAGATACTGAAGAAAGCTGCATCGCTAAAAGCAACCCGGTTTTCCTTGAACCTCTTATCCTTGTATGCGACAATTTCATTTACCCGGGGTAAGATCCTTGTATATCCTTTTATTTCAGGGATATTATCGGCCAGGAATTTCGCGGTCTGGGGTGAATGGCAAGGATGTTCGGGATTGCACAACCTGTAAATATTGTCTGCATTTTTATTGAACCTGTCGAAGCTTAGTTCAATCCTGATGTACAATAAAAGCAGGATGCAAACCGCCAATCCGATGGTCAAGCTCAGAATGCTTATCAAAGAATAGGTTTTATTCCTGAAAAGATGGGCAATTGCTGTTTTAAAATAACTCTTTATCATAATACAGTTTGTTGGATTAGTCCGGATCTTACGTACACATTAGTTATTTCAAACCATCAGACCTTTTATTCATATTTCATACTTTCGGCAGGGTTGACCGATGCGGCTTTTAAAGTGACCAGGCTCACCGTGATGATAACCAGTAACAGGGCAATTGCACCTGCCAGTAAAAAGATCCAGGCGCTGAGGGATACCCTGTATGCAAAATCCTGCAGCCAGCGGTTCATCACCCACCATGCAACAGGGCTTGCCAGGAGAAAGGAAAACAACACCCATTTAACGAATTTCCAGTTGAGTAGCATGATGATCGTGCCGATACCTGCACCCGAAACTTTACGGATGGCGATCTCACGGGTCTTTCGCTGGGCCATGAAAGAAGCCAGTCCCAGGATACCGAGGATGGCAACGATGACAGCCAGACCGGCCAGCATGGTAAATACCTGCTTCGTCTGAATTTCATTGTGGTAAAGATTCACGTAATCATCCTGTATGAAGCTATAGGAGAACGGTGTGGCAGGCAGCAGCTTCTCCCAGGTGCTTTTTACCAGTGGCAGGATCTCCTTTGATTTTCCCGGATCAAACCGTATGCTTAAATAACTGCCTGTTAGTGAGTTCAGGTTAACCAGTCCCATCGGGCGTATCTCGGAATGAACCGATTCGTAGTTGAAATCTTTTACAACACCAATCACATGATAGTTGCGCCGGGGTGTTCGGCCGGCAAACATCTTAGTTCCTAATGGATGTTTTAATCCTAAAACCCTGACTGCTGTTTCGTTTAAAATGATGCCTGAGGAATCAGTGGGAAACTCCCGGGAGAAGAAACGTCCTTCGGCCATATGGAACCCCATCGTCCGGTAAAACCCCGTGTCGCAGATGATCTGGTTCAGGGTAAACCATTTTTCAACCCCTTCTGCGCCAAAACCCCAGTTTGAAAAACCAAAACCCGGTATTGTATTCGATGCTGAAACTGCGGTAACACCCGTACGCTGCCTGATTACATCGCTGAACGCTTTACTGACCCTGCTAAAAGCAGGTGGGGTGCGAAGGATGATTATATTTTCCCTGGTGAAACCAACATCTTTTTTCATGATGAAATCCATCTGCCTGCTTATAACCAAAGTCCCTATGATCAGAAAAATAGACGCGGAGAACTGTACGATGACAAGTATGTTCCTGAATCCGATCCCTTTGGTTTCAGAAATTGCCTGGGCTTTCAGGACTTTAACCGGGTTGAAAGATGAGAGTACAAATGCGGGATAAATGCCTGCTGCCATTCCAACTACCAATCCAAAAGCTACCAGGCCCGGTATTGTCAAGGGGGTTGATAATATGTTGAACGACAATTCCCTTCCCAGCCATGAATTGTAGGCAGGAAGCAAAGTATATATAATGATGATCGCAAGGATCAGCGAAACGAATGTGAATATCACCGATTCCGACAGGAACTGTCCTATCAATATACCCCGGGTCGATCCAGCGGTCTTTTTGATCCCGACCTCACGGGCCCTCAGCATCGATTTTGCCGTGGAAAGGTTCATGAAATTGATGCAGGCGATGATTAGGACAAAGAAAGCGATTACAATAAAAATATAGACATAATTAATATTTCCGTTTGGTTCAAATTCCCCGTTGATGTCGGAGTGCAGGTGGATGGAAGTCAGGGGCTGAAGATAAAATTCCCAAAAGTTTCCTTTGGCTACCTGCTTTTTATAATTTTCTTCACCATACGTTTCAATGGTATATTTTTTGAATTTATTTTCTAACTCCTTTGCAGAACTTCCGGGTTTAAGAAGAAAATAGGTGACGAAGTTGTTTGCAGACCATTCCTGCTCCCTTAGCCCTTGAGGGAATGTAACCAGTGAAGCCATCAATCCGAAATGGAAATGAGCGTTTGACGGGATGTCCTTAAATATGCCGGTCACTTCAAACCGCCCGAAACCACCAGTATCAACCTCCATGATCTTACCTACCGGGTTTTGTTCACCGAAATATTTTTTTGCAGTGGATTCGCTGATCACCAAAGTATTTGGGCGACCGAGCGCAGATGATGGATTACCCGAAATCAACGGCAAAGTAAAAACTTTAAATATAGTTGAGTCCACGAACATTACTGTCGGTTCAGAGATCGTTTTTTCTCCCACTCTGACCAGGACATCCTGCCAACCTGAAAATTTTACACCGGTTTCAATCTCGGGAAATTTTGCCAGCATTTCCCTGAAAATTCTGGACGAGGAATACGTCTGGTTGATCTTTGTATCCCCTATCCCGGCCCTGATACACAGGCGGTATACCCGGTCTGAGTTCTGGTTAAACCGGTCATAACTTAGTTCACTGAAAACAAACATCATCATCAGTAAAAAACTGACAATTCCCAAGGTTAGTCCAAAAATGTTGATAAACGAGAAAACAACGTTTTTCCTGATCGTCCGGGAAAGTGTTGTGAAAGCAATTCTTATCATATGATGTTTTTATTCATATCTGAGCATTTCCACCGGATTTTTGGAAGCCATCAGCCAGTTCTGCCAGGTAATGGTTAAAATGGTGATCAGCATGGTAAAAAGGCCGGCAAAAACAAAAATCCACAAGCTAAGGTTTATCCTGAATGCAAAATTTTCAAGATACCTGTACATTGCATAATATGAAACCGGGCAGGCCACCAGAAAGGCAATGCCAATCCATCGTAAATAATTTTTTGAAAAAAGAGTCAGCAGAATCATGCTTGTGGCACCATTGACTTTCCTGATACCTATTTCTTTTGTTCTTTGCTCTGTTGATGAGATTACGAGACCCAGCATACCCATACATGAAAGAAATATTGCCAAAATGGAAAAAAGAAGAAACAGGATTCCCCTTCTCTGATCAGGCTTATAGGATTTCCCGAAATCGTCATCCAGAAAACAGTATTGGAAAGGTTGTGCATTCGTCATTCGGCTCCATTGATTTTGTATATAAACAATTGTGTTATTCAAATTCTCAGGTCTGAGTTTTACGACAAGCAGGTTCCCAGGATAAGGCAGGTTGCAGATCATCATTGGCTGGATGACCTGGTATAATGGTTCAAAATTAAAATCCCTGACCACACCGATGATTTCTGCATAGACATTTTCCCCGTTTTCCTTTGTTTCATAGATTATCCTTTTCCCAAGAGGCTCCTTCCACCGGTATCTTTCCACTGCTTTCTCATTGATTACCGCTTCAAGATTCCCGGATGCTGTTCCTTTGGAAAAGTACCTCCCTCTAACAAGTTTCAGGTCGAGGGTTTTAAGAAAATCCTGGTCGGCATTCATGGTCATTAAAAAAAATGACTCTGATCTCGGGGCTCCTTCGAGGTTGTAACCAGTCGGTTCAAAATGGCGCCCGGGAACTGAGTTAGAATAGGATGTTTCCAGTACACCCGGATTTCTTTTTAATGATTCAGTAAATGAATGCTGGTTTTCGCCCAATGCACCGGCTCTTTCAATCAACATGACATGATCTTTCGTGAACCCGAGTTTTACTTTGTTCACGAAATTCAATTGTAAAAAAATCGTGGCAGTGGAAATAATCAACCCGATGGAAATAATGAATTGGACTGTAAGCAGGAGATGATTGAGGCAGGTCCTCAGCAAAGGGGGTCCTGACTTTTTACCCAGGATTTCGGCGGGATTGATTGACGACAGGTAGAATGCAGGGTACAAGCCCGAAAGGATTCCAACCAGGAAGGTGATAATCACAAAAACGGGAAACAACAAAGAAATGTTAGAAAAGCCGATGGAGGTATTTAGATAATTATTGAAAAACGGGATCGAAATTCTCAAAATGATAAAAGCCAGTATCAAGGCGGCAGAACTGATCATTACCGATTCAATAAGGAATTGCCTGATCAGGGAACTCTTTCTTGCCCCCATTACTTTCCGAAGCGAAATTTCCGATGTTCGTTTAACCGACCTTCCAATTGATAAATTGATAAAATTAATGCAGGCAATAAGCAGGACAAACACAGCCAGGATCGAGAAAAGAATCACCGTTTTTAAACTTCCGAATTTCATCATCAGGCCATCCAGACCAGGGAGGCCTTCCATATTATGATGCAGATAGACATTGCGAAGGGGAGCCAGGAAATAGTTGATCTGGTTGTTTTTGTCTTTAAAAATCCTGGTAACAGGAAGCCCATATTCCTTTTCCAGCCAGGGACTCATATATCGTAAAATAAAATCAGGGAACTTTTGTTCAAGCTGTGCTTTATCATAATTTTCAGGTAGTGTGAGGTAAGTCTGCAAACATCCATCACCCCAGTTCAACCCTTCGTAATTCGCGGGTATAAGAAAATCGAAGAAAAAATGAGAATTCTGGGGTAATTCGTGCACAACTCCGGTAATTTCGTAAGCTGTTTTTGAATTAATATTGATCGATTTCCCGAGGGGGTCTTCATCTCCAAAGAATTTTTTCGCTATTTTATCGGTGATGACAACAGTATTGGGCCTTCTTAACGCCTCTTTCGGATTTCCCTCGAGAAAAGGAATAGTAAAAACATCAAACAGTGAAGAATCGGCCCGGGCAATATTTGATTCAACAAACTTTTTATCCTTGTAGCTTACAAGAACATTCCTTTTCCAAAGCATGATTCTTGTAACATCAAGGATCTCAGGGAACATCGATTTCAAAGCCGGAGCAAGAGGAGGAGAGGTGAAAAATCCACGGTTAGCGGGGTCGGGGCCATGCTGCTCTTCAACCCTGTAGATACGGTCTGCTTTATTATGAAAGCGGTCGAAACTAAGCTCGTTTACAACAAACAGAATGAGTATTAAAGCAGATGTCATGCCAACAGATAACCCTCCAATATTGATCAGAGTGAATCCCCTGTTCCGGGAATAATTTCTCACTGCGGTTTTAAAATAACTCTTTATCATGATTTCCGTTTGTTTTGTGGGCGGATGTTATTCCGTTTTCAAAGCCACCGCCGGGTTAATTGCAGCAGCCCTGTATGCCTGGAAACTTACCGTCGCCAGGGCAACGATCAATGCACCCAGTCCGATCTCACCAAACACCAGCCAGTTTATGTCTATGCGGTATGCAAATTCATTCAGCATCTTATTTACGGCATACCAGCCAAGCGGAAACGCCAGTGCAATCGAAATGATCACAAGCAGGAGAAATTCCTTAGACAGGGAGAAAATCACCGAGACCACTCCTGCTCCCATCACTTTACGCACACCTATCTCGCGGGTACGCCTGCCGGCTGCATATGCACTTAATCCGTAGAGCCCGAGACATGCAATAATTAACGCAACTATTGTGAAATACTTTAACAAGAGGCTCATCCGCATCTCTGTCCTGTAAAGATTTTCATAATCTTTATCAAGAAAACTGTACTCGAGCGGATAATCAGGAACAATTTTTTTCCAGATTTTCTCCACGGTCTCCAGGGTGCCGGGGAGATTGCCCGGCGCCAACCTTATCAGCGCATTGGAAAAGGATTTGCTGTCGCTAACCGCAAAAGCCATGGGTTGAATCGGTTCCTGGGCTCCACTGAAATGAAAATCTTTCATCACCCCGACAATAATTCCCTTCTGTCCCATAAACCTGAAACTTTTACCAACCGCATCCCCTCCTCCCATCAGTTTTGCGACTTCTTCATTTACCAGGAAATTACCCAAGGTATCACCCATGTCACCGGGAAAATCGCGCGAAAAATCCCGTCCCGACACCAGTTTGATCTTCATGGTACTTAAGTAATCGTAATCGATGATGTTCTGCCCTATCAGTACTTCCTTTTTCGGATCCTTTCCTGCCCATGATGCACCACCACCATTACTGCCGATCATTGTAGGATTATGCGATGAAGCT